>Ga0272440_1000423_pt1 | contig 35727 bp, 15 predicted proteins | sample SSMMMBAug17_FD_192440 | JGI IMG/M metagenome (GOLD analysis project Ga0272440, IMG submission 192440) | Marine sediment archaeal communities from Little Sippewissett salt marsh, Falmouth, MA, United States - SSM-MMB-Aug17 | ecosystem: Environmental > Aquatic > Marine > Wetlands > Sediment ...
AGGTGCTTGTCAGATTGATCTGTTAATTCAGGCTAAATTTGGAACGCTTTACTTATGCGAAATAAAATTCAAAAAAAATATTGATAAGCAAGTCATTAAAGATATTTCAAAGAAAATAGACTTGTTAAAAAGACCCAAAAACACATCAATCAGACCTATTTTAGTTTATGAAGGTAAAATCACAGACACTTTGCGTTATAATGATTTCTTCGACAAAATAATTTGTTTTGGTGATTTGCTGACGTGAGACGTGATTATACCTAAGTTGTCTTTTTGAACCTTCTTGACTTATTATTTTATTATGTTTATTAAAGAATGGGCGTATGTAAAAGTTAGGTAAAAATACAGTTTGTATGCAGCAAAAAAACAGATGACTATATTCGGATAAAATATTAAATATAGTTATCAAAAGGACAATTAATGCGAATTAAAGCCCAAATAAAACATGATTCTAAAAGTATTCATAGAAAGAACATGAAAATGCACGCGCATTATCCTATGTATCGATATTTGATGATATTAACCATTGCTTCAACCATAGGTCTTCAGGCCTGGCGCACATTGTTTGACAATTTTGCAGTTCATGTTTGTCATCTGGAAGGCTTTCACATAGGGATTCTTCAATCGGTACGAGAAATCCCTGGATTTCTGGCACTGCTTGCAATTTATTTGCTATTGCTCATAAAAGAACATCGACTCTCAGCCTTGTCAGTGATTTTTTTGGGATTAGGTATTTGTGCGACCGGTTTTTTTCCTTCATGGATGGGGCTCATCTTAACAACATTACTCATGAGCTTTGGTTTTCATTATTTTGAGACAACCAATCAATCCCTTACATTACAATACTTTGATAAACAAACTTCACCTTGGGTTCTGGGTAAACTCAGAAGTTTTGCAGCGGCATCAAATATTGCAGCAGGAATTATTATATTTATCGTAGCTCCTTATCTGAAATTTTATGAGATGTATGCTGGCATTGGTACTCTTGTTATTTTAACTGGAATATGGGCTTTTTTTCAAGACCCAGCAGATAAACAACTTATGCCGCAACATAAACGAATGATTGTCCGAAAACGTTATTTTTTGTTTTACTTTCTTACATTAATGGCAGGCGCACGCCGCCAGATATTTGTAGCATTTGCAGTTTTTTTAATGGTGAGAAATTTTGAATATAGTGTTCAGGTAATATCCATTTTATTTGTCGCAAACAACATAATCAATTATTTTATCAGTCCATTAATTGGTAAGGCAATTATTCGCTTTGGTGAACGTAAAGTTTTATCATTGGAATATTTCAGCTTATTATTTATTTTTGTTGCATATGCGCTAGTAAAAACGCCCTGGGTAATTGCCATTTTATATATATTGGATCATATTTTTTTCAATTTTGCCATTGCCATTCGAACCTACTATCAAAAAATTGCAGACCCAAAGGACATAGCACCTGGAATGGCAGTGGGATTTACAATCAATCACATTGCTGCAGTGATTATTCCAACAATTGGCGGAATGCTTTGGATGATTGATTATCGTATTCCTTTTATTTGTGGTTCTGCGATGAGTTTGATTTCTCTTTGTGCTGTCCAATGGATTCATCCATCAGATTAAGATAAGGAGTGATAATTTAATATGATAAAAGGAAAACCATCCATTTTGCATACATATTTACTCAAAGAAATTATCCCTCCATTTGGTGTCAATCTGATGGTATTTTGTTGCATATTTTTAATATCGCGCATGCTTGAAGTAACCAGGCTGATTGTCAATTACCAAATGGGCATATTTTCAGTATTAAAGATTGTCATTCATTCTATTCCTGCATTTTTAATTTTTGTATTGCCCATGTCAGTAATGATGGGTGTTTTATTGGCGCTTCTTCGTCTATCAAGTGATAATGAAATATTGGCTATAAAATCAGGTGGGGTTCATATTTTTCGTTTATTACCGCCAATTCTTTTTTTTTCGACTATTGGATGCCTTTTGACCCTGTTTATGTCAATTTATGGAGAACCGGCTTCACGCCTGGCAACAAAGCAATTACTCATTCAAGTTGTTCGAAGCAATTTAAATGTAGGATTGAAAGAACGAACATTTAATGATCGATTTAAAGGGGTTATGATGTACGTTAATAAAATAGACCCACAAACCGGCATGCTCAAGCATTTATTTGTTCAGGATAACCAGGATGAAGGGCGGGTTCGCGCTATATTTGCCGACAATGGCAGGATCATATCAGATAATCAAAGGGGTAAATTTCAACTTCAATTAAATGATGGCATCATTAATCAGGTGGATGAGGATCATGAATCGATTTATAGCGTTCATTTTGATCAATACTTTTTTAGCCTGGATATTGATCAATTGGTTAAAAATGTGCAAAAAAATACAAAAAAATCATTTAAGGAAATGACTTTTACTGAGTTAAAAAAAAGTCTACAAGAAAAAGATTCAGAATATGTGCTTCGCTTAATTACCTATCATAAAAAATTTGCGATTCCTTTTGCCTGTATTGTCTTATCATTGTTAGCAATGCCTTTGGGAATTGCAACCCAAACACAAAAACGATCATTTGGTGTTATATTGGGATTAATTTTTTTTCTGATATATTATGTCTTGCTAAGTATTTCGCTGGGAATGGCAGAAACCAGTGGTTTACCGCCGGTGTTATGTATCTGGGCACCGAATGCGTTGATTATGATTGTGGCAGCATTTTTTTTGATTCGAGCAACGAAAGACTAAACATCGGAGAAACGAAAACACTGTGCCCTTTCGGTAAGCATGAGCTTACGAAGGCATAAAACACTTTCATTCCTTTGCGAATTGATGTCCTTGAGATGCAAAAATTGCAGCACCGATTAATCCAACTTTGGGATTGATAATTACTTTCACAGGAATATTTTTTAACAGAGAAGACATACGTCCCTTGTTATTAAATGCTGTAATAAAATCATTGGATTGAAGTAATGGAAGTATTTTTGGGGCAATTCCGCCAGCAATGTACAAGCCACCATAAGGTAGAATCTTAAGTGCAAGATTTCCAGCCTCTGATCCATAAGCCTCTAAAAATAATTGCATGGTTTCTTCACTGAGACGATCACTCTTTTCCAAAGCGGCCTTGCCAATATATTCTCCAGGGTCAATGGTTCGCTTATTTGAAGTCAGTTCTTTTTCCCAGGTTCGCACAGCTTCAGCAATTTCAGGTGATTCATCTGTAAAATCAGAATCTCGTAGGAACTGATAAATTGAGATAATACCTAATCCAGATACCACACGTTCTACAGAAACACGATTGATATGATGCCTTGCCAGTAAGTATTTTAATAGATTAAATTCTAATGCAGATTGCGGCGCAAAATCAGTGTGACCACCTTCTGAAGAAAAAACCTTCACAGTTTCCCCATGCCTAATAATAAAGCATTCTCCCAGGCCTGTACCTGCACCAATTACAGCCATAGGTGCATCAGCTTGATATTCACCGGTTTGCAAAACATGAATATCGTTATCTGTCAATCCAACTACACCATAACCAATTGCTTCAAAATCATTAATCAAACTGATTTGAGATATACCCAAATCCTGTTCCATATGCGAAGCATCTAACATCCAGGAAAGATTGGTTAATTTTACAGTATTATTAACAACTGGGCCAGCAATAGCAAAACATGCTTTTTCAGGAACAGTTTTTAGTCCCAATTTTTCTTCAATATCCGCAAGAAATTTCCTGATAATAGGTACCAGATCTCTATACTCTGCACTGATATAACGTTGTTCATGAATTATTGTCATTTCAGTTGGTGTCAGTTTTTCTTTATGAGTTATGTCTACCAATTGCAGAAAAGTCTTTGTCCCACCAATATCTCCTGCTAATATATAGGGCATTGTCATTCATCCTTTTGTGTTATCAGTGTCTAGCGCTTAACAATAACAGAAGAAAAACCATTTGCAGTTAATTCTTCAACGATATTTTCCGCTGCTTCTTGTGTCGGATAAGCACCAACCAATAAACGAATATTGCTGATGTCATCACGATCAGGGATACTGTATGTAAGGTATCCCTTAGACATCAATTCATTTTCTTTTTTAACCAAATCTGTGTAGGAGTCAAAAACACCCAACTGGACAGCATATGGCATTTTTATCATTTCAATGTTCTTAAAGTGACGTCTTTCCAATGCCATTGCGGCCATTTGAGATTCTTCGAAATTGCGATAAAACCCAAAAAAGACATCATGAATTGGTTTGCCATCTTTCGTTTGACCATATGATGTATACATGAAATCCCCTTTTTGTCGGAATTTAATCGCAACTTGATTGGCAGCTTCCCGGTCCTTGTATGAACTGACACGAATTGTATAGGGATAATAATCATCTGAATCAGCGTTTTTTTGGGAAGAAATAAGCGGCGTAAACAAAGGCTTTGTTTCAAAGTCTTGTTCACTGATTTGCGCAATAGAACAACCATCCTGGTTGACAATATCGCCTTCTTTTGTTTCTGGACATTGGTCGGCTTCATCAAGAATACCATCTTTGTCTTGATCTTGAAGTACAGTGATTAAAGGAATTTTTGGTTGTGCTGCCGGTGCGCCAATTCGTTCAACTATTTTTGCATCAAAACCATCTGAAATGAGCAATGCTTTGAAATGTTCCGCCCCCTGCTTTGTTTTATAGGCACCGATTAAAACTTGAATAAATGACTCTCCGGCTCGTTGAAATAAACGATAACTGGCATATCCTTTTTTATATAGCTTTGTTTCTAATGCATCAATGCTTTCATCGCTTGAAAAAATACCTAATTGTATACAATAGGGCATCTTGAGAATGTCTACGCGGCGAAAATGTCTGGCTTTTAGCTGTGCAGCAACTTTTTTTACCGCATCAAAAGATTGATAGTATCCATAATAAATGCCAAAAGAATCTTCTGTTGGAGATTGTTTAATATAGGACATATACATTGGATCTCCCTTTGTGCGAAATTTTCGGATAATATCCATCACTTTTGCTTTATTTGGATATGCATTGATCTGAATCGTATATGGATACGTTTCCCGATCTTTTAGTGGCACTTTTGGTTTGGGTGCAATTTTTGGTTTAGGGCAGCCATCAGGCAAAACCAAGGTGTGGGGGGGCGTATTTGCACATTTATCAATTGCGTCGGAAATACCATCTTTATCAGAATCAATAAAAGCTGGTCTTGGTATTTCGGTTGAAACGTCACTTCTTTTGTTAGAACGAAGAACAATTGTGGGTATAAAACCATCTGCTTTCATTTTTTGCAAGCACAATTTTGCTTCAGCTTTGGTTTGAAAAGCGCCAACATAAACTTTGCGCAAATCAGGGCGATCAAAGACTGGAATACTATAGCTCAAATAGCCTTTTTCAGATAATTGAGATTCCAGTTCTGCCAAATCATGATGTTGATCGACAATGCCAACACATACAGCATAAGGTTTATTTTTAAGATCAGCTTGACGAAACCTACGTTTTTTCAGGTTTTTTATCACTTCTTCTGTATGCGTTGGTGACTGATAGTAACCATAATATATTTCATGATCTTTGTCTGTATCAGGCACATCGCGGTATGAGTTATAAGTGGGATCCCCTTTCTTTCTAAAATGTTTCGCAACGTCAAAAGCTTTTTTCTGCTCAGAATAAGCGCTGATTAATAGAACGTATGGTAGATCATTTGCCATTTCAGGGCTTCTTATGATGGTTCTTTTTTCTACTCGTGTGTCAAAGCCCTCATTTTTGAGTTGAGCGGCCTCAATTGTTGCCAAATGTTCGTTTGGATATGCGCCAACATAGTATTTTGATCCATTACTGCCATTAAGTTTGTAAGCAATAAAGCCTTTTTCAACCAGTTTCTTACAGACAGTATCAATATCAACATAGACTGTGTTGGGCTGTACAAGAATGGCATAAGGTAATTTCAGTCGCATCACATTTTTAAAATGTCGTTTTTTCAAATCTAATGCAACCCTGTCAGCTTCAATTGTTGATTCATAAACACCATAAAAAATGCTGAATACTTTTTTATCTGTGGATTGAATCATTGATGCAAACAAAGGTTCGCCGCGTTTTCTATATTTCATCACGACAGCATGAGCTTGTTTTCGTGTTGGATAGCTGCTGACCTGAACGGCATAGGGAACCTTGACCAATTCCTTTTCAAGAATTTGGCATCCATGGGAATCCACACGCGCATCTTTTTGGGTGTCTGGGCATCGATCTTTGATATCAGGTACGCCATCATTATCTTGATCAGAAATTTTCGTTTCAACAGATTGTATTTCTTTTTTAGCAAGAATTTTTTCAATACAACGTTTTTGTACTTTGGCTTTAAAACCCTCGGCTAACAAAAGATTTACAATATTCTTTGCAGATTGTTCATTGATATATGCACCAACATAATAACGAATGGTTTGAGTGCCATCCTGTATGTCGTATGGCGCAAATCCACGTTGAATCAATTGTTTTTTCACTGTTGCATCATCAATAAAAATTTCATTGGGTTCAACATAAATGGCATAGGGCAGGTTCATGAGTAAAACATTTTTAAATCTACGTTGTTTTAGTAATATGACTGTTTTTTCAGCCTCAGCTTGTGTATGGTAAACGCCATAGAATATGCTAAATACAGTTTTACCAGCAGATTTACGCGTTGAAACAAACAAAGGATCGCCTTTCTTGCGGTATTTCATGACGACTTCATGAGCCTTCTGACGTGTCGGATAGCTGCTGACCTGAACGGCATAAGGTAGGCAAACCTGTTTTTTGATAACAACTTGACATCCATAGCGATTTACGTGCACACCAGGTTTTGAGTCAGGACATTGATCTTTGGAATCTGGAATACCATCATTGTCAAGATCCAGGATGATCGGGCATCCATTTTTATCCACACGAGTGTTATCAGGCGTATTGGGACATTTGTCCTGGCTATCCAAAACACCATCACCATCATGATCAATGGAACATCCATTGCTGTCAACAGGTGTCTTTGCAGGTGTATCTGGACAGGCATCTTTGTAATCAGGTACAGCATCCTTGTCTTTGTCTGGAGGACAGCCCATGGGGTTCACATCAAGATGTTTGGGCGAATCCGGACATTGATCCAGGTGATCGTAAACACCATCCATATCCGAATCTTTTGGACAACCTGCCCGATCAACAATGGCGTGATCTGGGGTATTGGGGCATTCATCCAGGTTGTCATACACGCCGTCCATATCACTGTCTTTAGGACATCCCACACGATTAACCAGAAGTCTGGCAGGTGTGTCTGGACATTCATCTTTCGAATCAGTCACACCATCTCCATCTGCGTCAGGTCCAGATATCCTTTTGACTTTGGATATTGTCGGTTCAGTGCCCAGTTGAAATGTCAGTCCCAGCGAACAGACAAGTTGATTGTCCGGATCATCAAAAGAAAACAGATGATAGACATCGCCTCGTAATGCGATGCTTTCATTTAAAAAATATTTGGCGCCCAGACCATAATTTAATCTAAGGGCATTTTTATTGTCAACGTCATCTGATTCAAAATCCATGCTACCAATTCCTAAGTTCAAATAAGGGACGAACACTTTACAACTGGTTAGGTGATATTGAATATTCATGAAATACGAATAACTATTTGACTTTTCATAATCAGCTTCCTGTTTGGTTTCATCCCAAAAACTGACATTATGCTGGCCATAGATAGCCAATAATTCAGCATCCAGTCGTGGGGTAAAAGAGTAGCCCAAACCAACACCGATAACAGGGCCATCACCAATATTTTTATTTTTTTCAAATACCATTCCACCAGGCATTAGGCTGAACATTGCTTTTTGGGTTTGCATCTGTGCAAATGATAAATTAGAAAAAACAAATGTCATGCAAAAAATAAGACCGATGATACTGGCTAAATTTTGCTTTAATTTTCTCGATATGTAGGTCATCATAACTCCTGTCAGACTGCCAATAATGAGCAGGCTCAAAAAATATCCAATAGTATATGCAGTATATTGGGCAGATTGGATAAAACAATTGGAAGGCGGATGTGGTAATTCGCGGGAAGGCGGTATGATTGGAATTGTTTCCTTTTGAATAGCAAAAGCACTCAAATTGTTTACCCAGAAGGTTACAGTTTCATTATCTGTTTTATCTTTATCAATTTGACGAATAGGTACATATGGCACCTGTTTACCTTCAAAAATTTCAGCCGCAGATTTTGCATGTAAAATTCGATAATCGCCTTCAAGAATCTGATCTCTGGTAACAGTCGATAAATATTCCATGGTGATATAAATTCTTTGTAGCGGATTATCAGGATCTTTTTCATCCCCCAATCTGTGCCCTTGATCATCAAAAATATTAATAGATACAACTTTACTTTCTACCTGGGTGTATCCATCGTATTCTTCAATATTAAAATCAATTGTTTCGGGAATTTTTTCTGATGCCATGCCTGTTTTTTCATTCTGATCATCATCTTTGAAAAAAGCTGGTATTTCAAGGATCGTTTGGGATGTTATATCAGAACTTTTTATGGTCACTGGTAAACCTTTTTCAACAGGCACTGCCTTTTGTACTGTTGCAGTATAAGAAGAAATGCTTTCAGGAAGCCTTGTAAAATGAATTTCCATGGTTCTATAATAATCTGTATTTACATTGAAATCTTCAGTTGTGTCCGCCTGTAATGTCAATGCGAAAGATTGATAGTTCGGATAAGTAACAATGTATGCATGTTTTGAATGATCATAAGTATAAGTTAGTGATTGCGGTGGATCAACAATACTGAATTCGTTTGGTTCATTACTAAAAACAATTGGCATGGCGGAAACAGTAAATGTGACAGCATTTTGATCTTGAGCAAGCGCATGTGCATGGGTGCTATCTGGCAAATTTTCAATGATTATCCGGGTCAATCTGGGAATATGATTAAAATCCTTAGTATAAGGTGAAACAATGATTGCATTCTCAGAAATGGAAAAATTCTGAGATTCGTAACCTTGTAAGTAAGTTTTTAGGAAAAATTTTGATGGCAAATTTTTTGAGCTATAAACAATGGTATATTGACCATTTTCATTCGTTTGCGTTGTTGATGTAAATGGTATGCGTGCATCAGGTGCAGAGAGTTCAATTTGAACATTTTTCAACAAATTCCCATCATAATCTGTACATGTACCAACAATTTTTCTAAGATCTTCACTGACTGCCAGCATTTCAATATGTTCGAGATTTTTTTTATCATAAGGACTAAAACCGGAAAACTTCTTTGTAATGGTTTCATAGCCATCAAGGGAGAAAGTTAAATAATGCATTTCTCCAGTTTTTTTCAGACCACTATATGTAAACACACCTTCTTCGTTGGTAGAAACAGTAAACGTGTTTGCGCTATCTGAAACAAGAACATTTGCCAGGTATGTATAGCTCTCAGAAAAAACCTGTCCGGTGACTGTAATAGTTGGAATGCTGTAAACAACAACAGTTCGGTATACAGGGATTGCCTCGTTTCCAGCACTATCGGTTACTGAATATTCGATTTGATATCTTCCAGGCGTATTGGTGTCTACAATATCGCCCCCAATAATAATTTCTGAAGAAATATCAATGCCACTATCTTCAGCTGTTGCATTCTGCTCAACATATTGAGTTCCTTGCTCAATGGAAATCAGACTGTTTCCAATTAAGGTCAAAACTGGTGGTGTTGTATCTTGATATCTTACATGAACAATAAAGTCGGTTGTTGTACTCGCTTCATTTTCGTCTGTAACAGTAACAATAACTCTTGCTTTGCCTACTTTATCTGCATAAGGTTTAATGATCACTGAATAGAGTTCATTTCTCTGAAAATCAATCAATTCAGGATTCGTGGATTTAAAAGCAACAATCAAGTATTCAGATGGTGTTTCCGCATCTGAGATGGAATAGTGGATTGGATCAGATTGCATATTCATGGCAAGATAAATATCATCTATTGTTTCAATAACAGGCGAATCATTCAGCGGTTGAATTTGAATATTCACAATGGCTATCTCAGATATTTCGTTTTCATTGTCTTTAACAAAATATGAGAATGAATCGTCACCATATTCATTATGATTTGGTGTGTAAATAAAGCAGCCAGAGGTTTCATTGATTGTGACAGTCCCTTTTGAAGGGTTATCCTTTAGATGATATGTGCAAGTCATTCCTTCAGGGTCATTATAGCTGAGCTGCTCCTGTATGCTGATATCCTCATCAGTGGATAAATTATCAATACTATTTGCAACTGGGGGATCGTTTACACCATTAATTGTCAGCGTGATGGTTTTACTATCTGACAAACCATCCGCATCCTGCACTGAAACGTAAAAACAATCGCTGGTGGATTCAAGTCCATCATGAACATATTGAATAATGGAATCATCAATTTCTGACTGTGAGAATGTATCTGTAAGTGTTAGATTTTTGTCGTTCATTTTAATCGTTCCATGTAAGGGAAGCTGTGATAAAGTAAAGTGAAAGCTATTATCAGGATCAGTTGCAGATAAGATATTTGAAGCGATTATTAGACGTCCTCCTTCCTGAAGATTAATGTTTGCAGGAATGTCAGAAATTTCTGGTGGATCATTAACTGATAAAACGTTGATCGTAACTGTTCCAGGTTCGGAAATGGACCCGGCAATATCTTCTGCTAAATATTGAAAGACATCATGACCATTGTAATTGGTATCAGGATGATAGGTAAATGTGTAACCATCTCCATCTAATTGAATGGTTCCATGAGATGGTTGCATTGTTATTCTATAGGTACATAAATGATCTTCAGGATCGCTCGATTCTAAATGATTTATTAGTATTGTATCTTCATTGGTTTCCTTGACAAGATCTATTGCTGTGGGTTGATCATTCTCAGGAATAACATTCATGGTAAAGGTTTGACTTTCAGATAGATATGTACCATCAGTAACATTAAACTTGAAATCATCTGATTCAGTTTCACTCCCATCATGCGTATAACGAATGGAATTGGATTGAATGTCTGTCAGTGTAAATGTCTGATTTTTTAAGAAAGGAACTGATTCAATGCTTAATGTGCCATTTTTTGGTAACTGTTCTATTTGGAAAATAATGTCATTGTTTTCATTATCAACGTCAATTGCAGACAAATGATTAGTGGTAATTGTGGCAGCATAACCTTCTAATAAAATAATCCCATTGTTCAAAAGGTGAGGCGGATCATTCACCGGTTCAATAAAAATGGTAACTGTCGCAACATCCGAGAAGAGCGTCTCATCTTTTACTTGATAGGTAAAAGAATCTTCACCATTTTCATTCTCTATGGGAGTATAACTATAAGCACCTGATATTTCATCAATAACAACAATCCCCTTTGATGCTCCGCTGACCAGATGAAATGTGCATGCTTCACTATCTGAATCTTCATAACCTAACTGGCCATTCATTTTTTGATCTTCATCAGTGGTTTCATCATCAAAATCTTTTGCAACAGGTTGATCATTCACAGGTTCAATAATCAATGTAAATGTATGACTTTCAGAAAGACTCGTTCCATCAGTAACATTGAAGAGAAAATAATCCAATTTTGTGTCACTATCATTGTGCTTATAACGAAAAAACTTGGATTGAATATCGGCCAGCGTGAATATCTGACCTACTGTAAAAGGAATTGAATCAATGCTTAATATACCATGCTCGGGTAATTGTTCTATCTGGAATATCACCGCATTACTCTCATGGTCAGGGTCAAAAGCTGACAAAGCAGTCGTGGTAATCAATGCTGAGGCCCCCTCTAATAATGATATGCCATTGTTAATAATCTGAGGATTATCATTCACTGCAATAATATTTATTCTGACAGTGGCAATATTAGATAAAAGACTTTCATCTTTCACCTGATAGGTAAATGAATCCTGTCCATTTTCATTTTCATTTGGCGTGTAAACATATGAACCATTTATGTCATTGATTGTAACAGTTCCCATTGATGGTGCCTCCATCAATTGATACACACAAGAATAATTCTCAGAATCAGTGTAGCTTAATCGTCCTGAATGAGGGGTGTCTTCATCTGTAGATTCGTTCAAAAAGTCATTGGCGACCGGAGGATCATTCACTTCAATAATTGTAATTTCAAAAGAACTTATTTGTGTTTTATTTCCATTGTCATCGGTTACCATAAATCGAAAATGATCATTTTTTGTCTCGGTGCCATCATGCTTATATCGTAAACTGTTGTTATCAATATCTTCTTGTGAGAAAGTTTGGGTCAGATCGTTGATTGGTGAATTATCCAGATAGAGAATGCCATTATCTGGTAGTCTGGTTAATTGAAATACACGCAAATTGCTTGGGGTATCTGGATCTCTAACAAACAGCTTATCTGAAGTAATTGTAATACCTGCCTCTTCATCTACAGTAATGCCAACATTACTGACAATCGTTGGTGGATCGTTGACAGGAATAATATTGATATTCAGGTCAAAAGGTCCAATGATTGCCTCATCTTCAGTATCATTGTCAGACAGTTTGAATGAAAAAGTATCTGTTTGGCTTTCTTCCCCATCATGCGCATATACAATCAGAGAATTGGATATATCTTGTTGGGTAAAGGTATCTTGTAAAGTCAGGGGAATACCACCCTTTAAAATCAAACCTGATTCAGGTAATGACCTTAAAAGATAGGTCAATTGGTCAGCACTGGATTCTTCATCAGTTGCATGCAGGATGAAATCTGTAATTGTAATTGAAAACGCTTCAGTTACTGTAATATCAGATGGTTGTGATAACTCAGGCGTGTCATTTGTTCTTTGGATTGCAATAACAAAATCTTTAATATCACTGCCAAGCCCTTCGCTATCTAATACAATAAATCGGAAGCTATCTTCAATGGTCTCAGCGCCATTATGATAATAGACCAGTTTATCATTCATAATAAGGCCTTGTTCAAAATCGGAATTTTGAGAATAGACCAAATTACCATTGGCAAGCAATTGTCCGGAATTGGGAAAATGTTGGACAGAAATAATTAATGTTTCGTCGTCATCTTCTATATCAGCAGCATGAATCATGTCTGAAGTTATTATCAAGGAAAATCCTTCTGTAATAGATTGATTTTGAATACTCGTTATAATGGGCTCGTCATTTACAGGGCTAACGATAAATGAAACAACAACCTGAGCTGTCAATGTTTCAGGATCGGTTGCTGTGAATGTGATGCTTTCAGTTCCATACCAGTTTAATTCTGAAATGTTTATCGAAGCAACACCATTATCAATTGAAACCATTAATTTTTCTTGTCCTGATGCATCCCAGGTTATTGAATAAACATCATGATCCGCATCTGTGACATAATCTGTTAAAGTTATATTGGTAAAAGATTTGTCTTCATCAATGGTCTGGTCTGGTATTGTTGATAGCACTGGGGCATCATTGACAGGATTTACTGTGAATATCGCAGAATTACTTGCTGTCGCGCCTTTTGTATCCATTGCTGTAAATGTGATTGTTTCAGTGCCATTCCAATTCTCATCAATGGCGGTAATCGTCGCGATGCGATCAAGAATGGTTACAGTCAGATGATTACCACACGCACATGACCATGTAATTTGATCATCATTATCATCAATATCCTCAACAAAATTGTCCAGCATGATGGATGTGAATGGCGTGCCTTCATTAACTGTTTGATCCAGGATGTCTGATAAAACTGGCGGATCATTGACAGGATTTACAACAAATGAAACAACAGTATATGCTGATAATCCACCAGGATCTGTTGCTGTAAAAGTTATATTTTCTGAGCCGAACCAATTCGTTTCTGAAATGCTGATGGTTGCGATGCCATTCACAATAGAAATATCTAATTTGTCTTGTCCTGATGCATCCCAGGCGAGTAAATATACATCATGATCCGCATCAGTTACATAGTCTGTCAATGTAATACTGGTAAATGATTTGTCTTCATCAATTGTCTGGCCAGGTATTGTCAACAGGACAGGATGATCATTCACAGGATTTACAATGAATGTTGCAGAATCAGTTGCTGTAGCGCCTTTTGTATCCATTGCTGTAAATGTGATTGTTTCAGTGCCATTCCAATTCTCATCAATGGCGGTAATCGTCGCGATGCGATCAAGAATGGTTACAGTCAGATGATTACCACACGCACATGACCATGTAATTTGATCATCATTATCATCAATATCCTCAACAAAATTGTCCAGCATGATGGATGTGAATGGCGTGCCTTCATTAACTGTTTGATCCAGGATGTCTGATAAAACTGGCGGATCATTGACAGGATTTACAACAAATGAAACAACAGTATATGCTGATAATCCACCAGGATCTGTTGCTGTAAAAGTTATATTTTCTGAGCCGAACCAATTCGTTTCTGAAATGCTGATGGTTGCGATGCCATTCACAATAGAAATATCTAATTTGTCTTGTCCTGATGCATCCCAGGCGAGTAAATATACATCATGATCCGCATCAGTTACATAGTCTGTCAATGTAATACTGGTAAATGATTTGTCTTCATCAATTGTCTGGCCAGGTATTGTCAACAGGACAGGATGATCATTCACAGGATTTACAATGAATGTTGCAGAATCAGTTGCTGTAGCGCCTTTTGTATCCTTTGCTGTGAATGTGATTGTTTCTGTGCCATTCCAATTTTCATCAAGGGGGGTAATGCTTGCAACGCGATCAATAATGTTTACAGTCAAATGACTTCCACACGCACATGACCATGAAATCTGATCATCATTATCTTCAACATCCTCAACAAAATTGTCCAGCATGATGGATGTGAATGGCGTGCCTTCATTAACTGTTTGATCCAGGATGTCTGATACAACTGGCGGATCATTGACTGGGTTCACAACAAATGAAACAACAGTATATGCTGATAATCCACCAGGATCTGTTGCTTTAAAAGTGATATTTTCTGAGCCGAACCAATTCGTTTCTGAAATGCTGATGGTTGCGATGCCATTCACAATAGAAACATCTAATTTGTCTTGTCCTGATGCATCCCAGGCGAGTAAATATTCATCATGATCCACATCAGTTACATAGTCTGTCAATGTAATACTGGTAAATGATTTGTCTTCATCTATAGTTTGGTCGGGAATTGTCAACAAGACAGGAGGATCATTCACAGGGTTTACAGTGAATGTTGCAGAATCATTTGCTGTAGCGCCTTCTGTATCTTTTGCTGTGCATGTAATTGTTTCTGTGCCATTCCACTCTTTATCAAGGGCTGTAACGCTTGCGATGCGATTAAGCGTGGTGACAGTCAAATGACTTCCACACGCACATGACCATGAAATCTGATCATCATTATCTTCAACATCCTCAACAAAATTGTCGAGCATGATAGGCGAAAATGGCTTGCCTTCATCAACTGTTTGATCCAGAATGTCTGAAACAACCGGGGGGTCATTGACTGGATTAACAGTAAATGAAACAACAGTATATGCAGACAATGCCCCAGGATCTGTTGCTGTAAAAATAATATTTTCTGAGCCAGACCAATTCATTTCTGAAATGCTTATAGTTGCGATGCCATTGACAATAGAAACATCTAATTTGTCTTGTCCTGATGCATGCCAGTCAAGTGAATATACATCATGATCCGAATCAGTTACATAGTCTGTCAATGTGATACTGGTAAAGGATGTGTCTTCATCAATGGTTTGGCCGGGAATTGGCAACAAGACAGGAGGATCATTCACAGGATTTACAGTGAATGTTGCAGAATCAGTTGCTGTAGCGCCATCTGTATCTTTTGCTGTGCATGTAATTGTTTCTGTGCCATGCCACTCTTCATCAAGGGCTGTAACGCTTGCGATGCGATTAAGCATGGTGACAGTCAAATGACTTCCACACGCACATGACCATGAAATCTGATCATCATTATCTTCAACATCCTCAACAAAATTGTCGAGCATGATAGGCGAAAATGGCTTGCCTTCATCAACTGTTTGATCCAGAATGTCTGAAACAACCGGGGGGTCATTGACTGGATTAACAGTAAATGAAACAACAGTATATGCAGACAATGCCCCAGGATCTGTTGCTGTAAAAGTAATATTTTCAGAGCCAGACCAATTCATTTCTGAAATGCTTATCGTTGCGACGCCATTGACAATGGAAACCTCTAATTTGTCTTGTCCTGATGCATGCCAGGTGAGAGAATAAACATCATGATCTGCATCAGTTACATAGTCTGTCAATGTGATACTGGTAAAGGATTTGTCTTCATCAATGGTTTGGCCGGGAATTGTCAACAGGACAGGGGGATCATTGACAGGATTTACAGTATATGTAGCGGTGTCGTTTGCTGTGAATCCATCTTTATCTATTGCTGTAAAGGTTATCGTTTCTGTGCCATTCCAATTTTCATCAAGAATAATAATGCTAGCGATGCGGTCCAAAATCGTTACAGTCAGGTAATTTCCACACGCACATGACCATGAAATCTGGTCATCATTATCATCCATATCCTCAACATAATTATCCAATACGATGGAAGTAAATGATTGGCCTTCATCAATGGTTTGATTCGGTATATCTGAAAGAACAGGTTTTGATATGACAGAAACAGTATAGAGTGTGGATTCACTTTCAGACATATAGGTATCTGTACCATCATCAACTTCACAAGTTATTTGCGTTTTTCCATACCTGTTTTCTTGAGCCGAAATATTAAAAGAAATGATTGCTTCTCCCTCATCAAGCGCAACCTGATATTGATTAGCAGTGAGGGTTTCAATATTTGTTGTGGCAGTTAATGCTGATATTGCAATAATCTCTGGCTCAGTTGAAAGTTTAAATATAAGTGATGTCTGCTTTGTATCTGATAATTTGAAGTGAATATCATTCAATATTGTATTCTGTTCAATGACATAATTACAATTTGATAGATTTTCTATTTTTGGCGGATGATTCAAGTCTTCACTATAAAATACAGTCACATCAGGTTGATCAATGATCAGACCAACCGGATCAAAGTCATCTTTTCCAAAATTGGAACCAACTATTATCGGCGAATTCATATATAATCGATTATCTCCCGCAATTTTTGTATAAAGGTAACTGGAGGATGCGCCAAAGTTTTCAAGGGTATTCTTAGAAACAGTGACATAATCTGCCCAAACTTGAATACCATTGCCACCATCAGAAAGAAAATTTTTGGTGATAATTGAATGACTGCCATTAAGTCCCTGCGCCTCAACATGGATGGATGCATAATCATAGTCGGGGGTGTCATCATTTTCAGATTTGATGTTACAATGTTCAAGTGTGTTTTCTGAAACAAAAGTATGCGTACCGCAAATGTTTATTCCACTAAAGTTAATATTTGAAATGGTATTTCCTTTAATTTCAACCCTGTCAAGCATGCCAGTTCCAGCTTCAATTTCTTGAGCTGTTCCATCGTATTCAGTACGAATACCATCTTTACACGTGGAAATTGTGTTTTCACTGATCAATGCCCGCGCAGTGGTCAAAATTGCAAAACTTTTGGAATTTTGAATCATATTTTGGATAATCTGGGAATCATTTCCAGAATCGTTAAGTATCCCAATATGCCCACCTGTAATCACATTTTTTTGAATTATTGTATTGGTTGATACATAGTTTTCATATTTCAGGCATTGGATACCATCCACTGAGTCACTGATATTTTCAACATTATTTTCAATAATTTGAACATGATCATTTCCAACATGATTTAAAATAGCAGCATCTTTGGCATTAACAATTCTGTTGTTTACAATGTGAGTATCAGGAGCTTCGCCAAGAATATAACCATTGCGAATACCAAACCGCTGCGCATTTTTGACAATATTACATCGGATATCTGATGATGGACCACTGGCTACCATAATAGCAGATTTACCGATGCGGCTGTTTAAATCATCATTATTATAGGGTGTAACCATTGAACTATCGATTGTGAATCCATTTATTGATACGTTACTTCCTTTTGTGTTAACAAAGACCTGACCAAGGATAACCGATTCATTTCCACGATCATTGGTACCTTTTGAATATTCATTCGCGTGCGCCCCCACCAAATGGATAACATGTGTCAATTGTTTTGGATTGGGATTAATTGATAATTTTCCCCCTTGTGGCGGAATATCCCAATAATCGCCTATCATAATCGTTTCTGTATAATGTCCATCGGATACATAGACTGTATCATTCGGAGCAGCGTTATTAATAGCATCCTGGATGCGCGTGTATTGGCAGTTATCTGCACATACGATGCAATTATGTGCACATACTTCTATAACTTTTGCATGGGAAGCGGGTATGTAGCAAACCAAAATAGCCAACACGGCCCATGTAAGCACATAAGCCACAAATGATTCTTTAAGTGTTTTAAATGAATTGCGTGATAATTCCATTGGTCCTCCAAAATTGTTAGTGATCATGTGATAAAAAAAGGTTCCTAATTACTATAGACACAAAAATTTCGTTTTTCTTTCACTTAATTTTATTTTTTCACTATTACTTGAATTTTTTTGTCTTGACTTATGAAAAACAGGTACTGCTCGTTCCCAGGCTCTGCTTGTGAACGAGATGTACTGGCATTTTTCTAAAAAATTGAACATCAAGTATTATCGTGTTTAATTCATTGAATCCTTTAATATGGCATATATTTTCTTTTTAATCAAACCTCTTTTTCAAAAAATCTATATATTAAATTTAAAAATGAACAAAGCGATTCATAATTTAAATGTCTGAATTATAGACTTTTTCAACATATGAAATATAAATAATAAAAATTGCTTTACATTTTGACCAAAAATTGCTTTGTATATGAATAATAATTAATGAATAATTTTTTGGAATGATACATGAAAAATAAACCCGATACCAAAAGCCCCAGATTAATTGCCTGGGAAATTACCCGAAATTGTAATCTGTCATGTCAACATTGTCGTGCAGCAGCTACGAATGAAGAATATTCTGGAGAGCTGCAAACAGATAAATGTCTAAATTTGCTTGATCAAATAGCTGAAATGGGACAATCCATAATTATCCTGACCGGTGGCGAACCTCTTTTGCGAAATGATATTTTTGAAATCGCTGCATATGGTAATCAAAAAGGCTTACGTATGGTAATGGCACCAAATGGCACGTTAATGAATCATGACAATACAATTAAACTAAAACAATCAGGTATTCAACGTATCAGTGTCAGTTTAGACGGCCATGATGCAATCAGCCATGATCAGTTTCGTGGAGTAGATGGTGCTTTTGATCGTGCCTTAGAAGGTATTGGTCATGCAAAGGATGTAGGGCTACCATTTCAAATAAATACCACTGTTACGCAACAAAACTTAGGCACAATTGAAAAAATACAAGAACTGGCTATTCAGTTGGGTGCTGTTGCACATCATATCTTTTTATTGGTGCCCACTGGCCGTGGAAAATATATTGCAAATCAAAGTATTTCTGCAACTGAGTATGAAGACACACTGAACTGGTTCTATGAACAACGTGATAAAACTCGTATTGAACTTAAAGCGACCTGTGCGCCTCATTACTATAGAATTCTTCGACAAAAAGCAAAACAAGAAGGAAAAACAGTAAATTTTCAAACCCATGCTATGGATGCTGTTACTCGCGGCTGTCTGGGAGGTACACATTTTTGTTTTATTTCACATCGCGGAATTGTCCAACCCTGTGGATTTTTGGATTTGAATTGCGGAGATATTACCAAACAACCCTTTCATGATATCTGGCTGGGCTCACCAATTTTTAAATCACTGCGCGATTATGAACAACTCAAAGGTAAATGCGGTGCATGCGAATATCGAAAATTTTGCGGCGGATGTCGTGCACGTGCTTATGAGGCTACCGGTGATTATCTGGCTGAAGAACCCTTATGTTCTTATCAGCCCGGAACACATTAAGCAGGAGTTAAACCCGTGTGTTTCAAAAGTCGTATGATAACATTTATCTTGTGTTTACAAATTTGCCTTTTGTTCATTCATACTGCAAATGCGTTTCCCCAAAATAAAGTGCTGGTGCTGAATTCTTATCATCTTGGATATAAATGGTCTGATGACATTCTCCATGGGATATACTCAGTTATGAAGAATCGCAAAAATATCACCATCTATACTGAATTCATGGATACAAAACGCATTTTTGATGACAAAACTTTTTATCGATTTGTTCGATATCTCAATGAAAAGTATACTAAAAAACAATTTGATCTGATAATCACATCTGATGACAATGCCTTTCGATTCATTAAACAATTTCGTAAAAAAATATTTCCTAACGTACCTGTCGTATTTTGTGGGGTTAATTATTATAAAGAATCTGATACAAATGGTTTTAAAAATATTACAGGTGTCAATGAGAAAACAGACTTTCTTGAAACAGTTCAATTAATACTGAAACTTCATCCCCATAAGAATCTGATTGTTTTTATTTGCGACAATACTTTGACTGGTAAAAAGATTCAGGAACATATTATCTCTATACAACCTTCCATTGAGCTGCATGCCAAAACCAAACTTGTTTATGATATTTCAATGGCAGATCTATTAAATAAAATTAAATATTTACCATCAGATTCAATCATCTACTATACGACCTTTTCTCAAGACAATACTGGGCAGTTTTTTGAATATGACCAAAGTATATCATTGATAGCAGAGCATGCGCTTGTACCTGTATATGGTGCATGGGATATCCATCTCGGGCATGGTATCATTGGTGGGAAACTAACATGCGCTCTATATCAAGGAGAAACTGCCGCCAATCTGGGACTTCGTATTCTGGAAGGTGAGCCCGCGGATACGATTCCAATAATTACAAAGAGTCCGAATCGATTTATGTTTGATATGGATCAACTCAAGCGATTTAACATTCGTGTAACCCAATTACCGGAAAGCAGCAAAATTATTTATCCAACAGTACGTTTTAATCGCGTTTTCATTATTTCTGTCTTGTGTATCGGCGTATTAACATTTTTTATCATTTTTTTACTGGTAAATAATGTAAAAAGAAAAATTGCAGAAAAAAAATTAAAGATTACTTTGGATAACCTTGAACAAAGAGTAATTGATCGCACAGAAGAAGTAACGCTTGCAAATGAAAAACTAAACCAGGAGCTTGAAGAGCGCAATAAAACTGAACGTGCTTTAAAACAAAGCTATTATTTTTTAGAAACATTGATTGATAACATTCCTGTTGCTGTATTTACCAAAGATGCCAAAACAGGGCAATTTACATTGTGGAACAAGCAATGTGAACGATTATATGGTTTCACCTCTGAGGAAGCCATTGGCAAAAATGATTATGATTTTTTCCCTAAAGACCAGGCCGCTTCTTTTCGAGAAAACGATCAAAAAGCATTTACTCAAAAAAGTCGAATAGACATCCTTGAAGAAAAAATCAGTACCCATGGTCAGGGACAAAAAATTGTTCATACAATCAAGACGCCCATTTTTGATGAAGACAACAATCCCCTTCAAATATTGTGCATTTCAGAAGATATTACCACCCGAAAAGAGGCAGAGAAAGAACTTCGCGAACAACAAGAATTCCTTCGTAATGTCCTTGATACAGATCCCAATTTTATTTTTGTTAAGGATCGGGAAGATAAATTCATTCTGGCAAATCAAGCTATGGCGGATCTGTGTGGTACTTCAGTGGAAGATCTTGTGGGAAAAAAGGTTAGTGAATTTAATCCGAACAAAGAAGAGGTAAATCAATACTTTATTGATAATGAAGCGGTTATGACATCGCTCCAGCCCAGATTCATTCCAGAACAAAGATTTACAACTTCAAGTGGAAAAGTTCATTATATCCAAATTATAAAAAAACCATTGATCAGCGATAATGGCATTGCAGATAAAGTTCTTTGTGTGGCCACTGATATTACTGACCGAAAAAGCGTAGAAAAGGAGCTGGAAACCTCCCGGCATGCTGCGGAATCATCCAATCTGGCCAAAAGTGAGTTTCTGGCAAATATGAGCCACGAACTAAGAACGCCGCTTCATGGCATTTTAGGCTTTACCCAAATACTTCAACGCAATGAAGCCCTGATGTCTGAAATTGGAAGTGCAGTGAATACGATACATCGCAGTGGTGAACATCTGTTGATGATGATTAACGATATTCTCGATTTGTCCAAAATTGAGGCGCAAAAACTGGATTTGAGAGAAACAGAAATATATATGCCAGGTTTCCTTGAAACCATTGTGGAAATTATTCGTGTGAGAGCATCACAACAACAAATTGGTTTTGTTGTCAATGTCAATAAGAATATCCCATCTGGAATTTCTGGCGATGAAACCCGGTTGCGTCAGATACTACTCAATTTATTGGGAAATGCTGTTAAATTTACTCAAAAAGGTGAAGTCCGCTTTTCTGTCAAATGTGAAGGACAAGGTGTGATCCATTTCAAAATCGAAGATACTGGCATTGGCATACCGAAAGATAAAATCAATGATATCTTTTTACCTTTTCATCAGGTTGCCAATAGTTTTTTCCAAACTGAGGGAACTGGTCTCGGACTGGCAATTTGCAGTAGATTACTCAAGATGATGGACAGCGAACTTAATGTGACGAGCGAGATAGGAAAAGGCAGTTGTTTTGAATTCTATCTTCCAGTAAAAGAAACTGTCCTATCATCAGAAATTATCACTCCCAGAAACCAAAAAATTATTGGATATGATGGACGCAATATCAAAATATTGGTTTGTGATGACCGAAAAACAAATCGCGATGTGCTTTCTCAGTTATTGACAGATATCGGATTTGAAGTCATTGAAGCCAGTGATGGCCGCGAAGGACTTGAGAAAGCTTTGGCTCACCATCCTGATATTGTCCTGATGGATTTGATGATGCCCGAAATGGATGGTTTTGAAGCCACCCGTGCAATCAGAAATATGCCTGAAATTAAGGATACTGCTGTTATTGCAGTGTCTGCCGGCGTGTTTAATCAAACGCGGAACGACTGTCTGGATGCTGGATGTGATGACTTTATTCCTAAGCCTGTGATCACTGATGAATTACTTGAAAAAATCAGTAAACATCTCTCATTAAAATGGAAATATGCCAAAGAACAAATCCTTCACAATGGACAAGATTTCAATCAAGCCATGGTGCCGCCGCCTGATCACGTTATGAAGCAATATAAAACACTGATTATGGCAGGTCGAATTACTGAAATTCAACGTCAACTTAAATTCCTCGTACGAAACGATCCCAAATATATCCCATTTTCAGAGCATATCAATCAATTGGCATATGAATTTCGCAATGATGATATTCAATCTTTTATTGATCAATTTTTAAGTAATGATAAATAAAGGAGTAAATCATGAAGAATGATGTTTTAGACAGGGCTAGACTATTATTGACCTGTCCGCATTGTCTTGAAGAAAAAACAGGTGAATTAAACTGGGAAAGTCCTTTTAGAGACTTACTGGTTTGCGTGAATTGTCAAAGGGAATATCCCCTAGTTGATGGAATTATTGACTTTATTCCAGAATTTCATCCATCATCAGGAATCGCTCAAAAATTTATGGAAAACCGAACAATTGTTTCTGTTTATGAGAAATATTTCAGACCAACTTTTACTCGCATGGGCTCAAGCATAACTTATGAGGATGAAATCTCCTGGTTACAGGAAGTCCCTGTAGCAGTTTCACCCAAATATACCTTGGATCTGGCATGTGGTACTGGAAAATATACACGATTACTTGATGAAATGTATCATCCGGATATTATTATTGGCGCAGATATTTCGCTTCCCATGCTAGAAAAGGCCAATGCAAACAAGACTCCCAATATGGTTTTTATTCGCTGTGATGCGACGTGCTTGCCATTCAAGCCCCAAACCTTCAGTCGTGTCAATTGTTTTGGTGCACTGCATTTGTTTCCTGATATACCGAAATCTCTATCAGAGATTCGTCGTGTCATGGAATTATCAGGCTGCTTTACATGTTTGACATCACGAAATATCAAGGGGTGGCAAACATGGATTCAAACTGTGTTTTCTTCAATATTCTCATTTCATTTTTTTGAAGATGCGCAACTGGAAAAATTACTTGCGGATACCGGATATATAAATGTCCATTTGTTTGAACGTGCAATGGTTTTACTTTTCTATGGATATGCGGGAGTATAAAAAATGCCATGATGAAACAAAATAAACATTTTATATGGCTTTGCTTTTATTTTGTAGTGTTTTCTATGCTAACCTGTACGCAAGCTAAAGCAGATAATGGCACCATTACTGGTATAGTCTATGAAGATGTCTACCCATATGAACCAATTTCTAGTTTGTATATAGTTTGCTATGATTTCTATTCAGGTGAATATGTAGTAATGGGATCAACTCAAGCAGATGGCAGCTACCTCATCAACCTACCATCAGGTGAATACAAAGTATATGCTCAGCCGACGAATGAAAGTGTATATATCCCTGAATATTATAAAGATACTTTTGACTCCTATTATGCGAAAAAGGTCAGTGTTGCTTCAGGACAGACAGTCGCACGCATTAATTTTGGATTATCTATTGGTGGGGTTATTGAGGGACATGTTTTACATGAATCAGATTCAACGCCCATATCATTTATGCGTATTGAAGCCTATGATGAAAGTGGAAAACTAAAGGGCTACACAACATCTTTGGATAATGGACAATATTTTCTTCATGTACCAGAAGGAAAATATAAATTAAGAGCTTACGATACAAGAGGTCGAAATTTCGTTACAGTTTTCTATGATGAAGTGCTTATCAATAATGAAATATTTGTTATAAATGATAATTTTGATGGCATTAATGCTTACATGATTAATGTTCAAACAAGTTCTATCACTGGATATTACAACTTTCTTATTTATGAAGGGATCAGGATTGAAGGTATCGTAACTGGATTATATCAAACACCTTTATCCAATATTATTGTTTGGGCACTGGCAACAAATGGCAAACATCAGTTTTGGGAAAAAACCCTTTCTGATGGCACCTATGAAATTATTGTTCCTGAGGCCAGCTATTGGTTCTATGCAGATAGTTCAATTTATTTGTCTCAATACTATCAAAACGCATATGAGCTTGTAAATGCAACAATCGTTACTGTTGATCAACACATTAATGACATTAATTTTCATTTAGAAATAGAAAATGAAATAACATATCTTCTTGTTGATGTTGTATCAATGCTTCAGTTGTTATCTCACATTGATATCAATCCGGTTTTATCCATTAGTGATTATGACCAAAATAATAATAATAAAATTGATATCATAGATATTTTACATATAATGGATACCCTGATAGAATAACACGAACAAGTCAAAGTAACCTTCAAAAGAACCATCCCTTCATAAATGGGATTAAATATATATTCAATATAGATAATGCTCGAAATCAGAGCAGAAAACAGAAAGGACCTTTGTATTATGCGAACAAGAAAATTATTATTCATCTTATGTGTTTTGGGTATGTTTGTATCATCTGTATTTGCAGAAGATGGAATCGATTTTGACTTTCATGGAAAAATGTTTCAAGTTTTCGGTTCTACAAACAACCATTTGTCTTTAGCTGGTAAACACAAAAGTGGAAGCACCGATTTTTTCAGTTACAATGGTAAACTGAACAGCAAGGGATTTGATATGAGTAACTTGCATTACTTCAATACAGTTGGTACAACTTTTGGTCTTAGCAAAGCACGCTTAAGGTTTGAAGCCAAAACAAATGACAGGCTGGCAAAATTTGTGTATGGCCTGGAATTAGGAACTGTCAATTGGGGAGACAAAGCCAAAAAATTTGGTCTTTCGGGTGATGGTATTACGCAGGAATCACGATTTGCATATGCTGAAGTAAAATTACCGCAGAATAACATTGAGCATATGATTCGGGCAGGCTTACAACCAACAAAAATCAGTCCCTGGGTCTGGTCTGAAACGGCTGCGGGGTTAACTTATCATGGAAAATCATCTTCATGTAAATGGATGGTTGGATGGTATCGTGGTGATGAAAATTCAACGTCCAATAGCACAGATAATAATTATTTTGTAATCAAAACTTCTGGCCCCATTTCACCCCAACTAGAACTTGGTTTATTTATCGTACATGAATTATCTGGCGCTGAAACATCTAGTATTTCAAATCCATTAACACCAGCCAACAAACTGAACTATGATCGAAAAAACGACTATGCTGGTGCATCACTAAAATTCAATAGTTCCCCATTTCAAGGACTATTGGAATTAATCTACCAAGTCGGTGATATTGATTTTTTAGAAGAGGATGTTGAAGACCTTGACCGCGGCGCCATGTTGATGAATTTAAGTTTGAGTTATCAGTTGAACAAACAGTTGAAATTGGGGTTTAATACATTATACGTTACAGGTGATGGCAATCCCGATGATCTGAATGCAGATAACTTTGACGCCATTGATGTTGATGTAAAAGTGGGGATGATTTTGTTTAAGGACAGCCTGGTTTCAAGTTGTGACCGATTTGTTAGTGATGCGCCTTACTTATTAGATAAAGGCTTGATCCATCATGCATTAACAGCTGATTACAAATTGAATAAAAGGCATAAATTCTTCACAGCAATCAGATTACTGTCTCTTGCAGAAGATTATTCCGATGGAAATGATGAAACAGAAAGTTCTATTGGAACAGAATTGGATTTCAAATACGCATATCAGTTCAACAAGTATGTAAAATTAAGACTTGAAGTAGCCTGTCTTCTTCCTGGCGGCGCATCTGATTTGATGACTGATGATGATGAAGACGCGGATATGATTTTTAATCTTGCTTCAGGAATTCAATTTACATTTTAGATCATTGTATATTATCAACACAAATCGAATCTTTGTTTAATTCGATTTGTGTTGTTTACTTTCCTCAAGGGTAAAACCAATAAAGGATAATTACATCTTGAATAAAATCACTTTGCATCAAAGTAACAAAACAGAAATATTATTGGATTGTCTGATTGAAATTCTGAGAACCCCTTTATCAAACCCTTTAGCTCCTGAAACAATTGTTGTTCAAAGCAAAGGCATGGAGCGTTGGATTTCATTGCAACTGGCCCAACGTCTTGAATGTTGTGCCAATATTCATTTTCCTTTTCCCAATGCCATTGTCCAATCATTGTTTGACTATTTAATGCCTGACCTGAATCATTCAAAAAAAAATGAAAATGTTCATGCCTTTGATTTGGATGTCATGACCTGGAAACTCATGTATTCAATCCCTGAATTTCTTGATCAAGCTCATTTTGCCAGCCTGTCAAATTATTTGTTCAAAGATGCTGTTACAGACTTAAAACAAATACAATTATGTGAACGTATTGCCGACACATATGAGCAATATATTATTTACCGACCCGATTTGATAGAAGCATGGGAAAAGGGGCAGGATACCCACTGGCAAGCGATTCTTTGGAGATTTCTTACAAGCAAGGTTTCAGATTGTCATCATAGCCAGCTTGGCAAAATGGCAATCAAGCACATGTTTGATGATTCAAGCAAATATACTCATCCATTTGCAGAACGTATTTTTGTTTTTGGGATTTCAACATTGCCTGTGTTTCATATTCAATTATTAATAGCATTTTCTCAATTGTGTCCTGTTCATATTTTTGTCCTCAATCCAAGCCGAGAGTATTGGGGAGAAATACGATCCAAGCGTGAAATATCAAAAATTCACATAAAAGAAAATGCAGATGAAAATGAACTGTACCTTGAAGAAGGTCATCCTCTACTGGCATCAATGGGCAAATTGGGTCGAGATTTTTTAAATGTGCTCTATGAATACATGGATGATCCGCGTATTCAAATGGATTTTGATGATCGCTTTGAACCCATTTTAGCCCATAATTTATTAACGCACATTCAGTCCCAACTATTTGAATTAAACGTGCCCTCTCAATCGGATGTTCAGATAGATCTCAATGACCATTCAATCAAGATTCATGCCTGTCACAGCCCAATGCGGGAGGTTGAAATATTATACGATCAATTACGTCATATGTTTGAAGCGGATCCAACCCTTAAACCCAGAGACATTTTGGTGATGACACCTGATATTGAAACCTATGCGCCATTGATTCAGGCAGTATTTAACCAACCCAATCATAAAAATGCAATCCCCTATTCAATCTCTGACCGAAACATACGAAAAGAAAGCCAGATTTTGGATACTTTTTTTATGATTCTAGATCTTGTAGGAAGTCGTCTGGAAGCAACTGCCATGCTCGCAATTTTAGAATGTCCAGCAGTTTCACGAAAATTTAGTATTTCCCAAGATGATCTCCCTTTAATTATTCATTGGCTGGAAAAAACGCGTCTCAGATGGGGTGAATCTGGCGAACATCGCACCCAATTTGGTATGCACGCTTACTCCGAAAATACCTGGCAAAACTCTCTGAATCGATTGCTCTTGGGATATGCCATGTCAGGAGAGAGTGAAGAACCTTTCAATAATGTACTGCCCTATGATGAAATTGAAGGTCAAAATGCCAGTATTGTTGGGCATCTTGCCCAATGGGCCAAGACCATGTTTAAATATGTCCATAAACTAGATTCATCACAGACATTACTGGATTGGGTACAGATCTTCAATCAGTTAATTGATGATTGCTTTTTAACACTTGATGAAGAAGATACTCAAGTGATCGCTATTCGAAAGGCGCTTCACAGACTTGAAAAGATTGCAATCTATTTGAATAATGAGACGAATAAATTAACGCCCATTCATTTATCAGCAATCAAATGGTTTTTAAACCACATTTTAGAAAAACCAGGATCCTATTTAGGCTTTTTAGCCGGCCATGTCACATGTTGTGCCATGCTACCAATGCGCGCAATTCCATTTAAAGTGATCTGTATGATCGGGCTCAATGATACTGATTATCCACGAATTGATCGTAGCCCAAACTTCAATCTAATTGCACAAAAACCCAGACTGGGTGATCGTTCCCTTCGCAATGATGATCGTTATATTTTTTTGGAAGCCATTTTATCAGCCAGAAATCGGATATACATAAGCTATATTGGACAAAGCATTGCAGATAATTCAATCCGTCCACCATCAGTGTTAATCAGCGAATTGTTAGATTATCTGGATGCGCATTTCCAGTTTTCATCAGGCAATTCACGCGCAACCTTAATTACCATTCATCGACTCCAGGCGTTTCATCCGAAATATTTTATGAAAGATTCCGAACTGATAAGTTATTCGCAAGACAATTGTGATGCCGCACAAACAATGATTGCAACGCCAAATGACAATCATTACCCATTTATCAGTCGATCAATTAATGATGAAATCGATAATAACGTTCATATTTCAGAACTACTGGATTTTTATAAACATCCCATCCCCTATTTTTTCAATCATCGATTGGGAATATTTCTGTTCAATCGCATACAAAACTTTGACAGACGAGAACCTTTTCAGATAGGCGGTCTGGATAATTACTGGTTGAAAGTTGACATTCTGAATAAAATGTTGGCAAACAATGATCCTTATGATTATTTGGCTCAAATGCGTGCAAAAGGTATCTTGCCATTGGGACAAATGGGCAAGTTGGAATATTATGGTCTTATCAAGGGATTAAATGATATGGTGAAAATCGTTCGCCCGCTTATTCAAAATGCTCAGCCAGATCGTTTAGTTAATTTGACAATTGATCATTTTCGATTATATGGCAGCATTAAAAATTTATTTAGTGATGGTTTGGTGCTGTACCGACCTGCAATAAGCAAAGCAGATGATTTCATTACATGTTGGCTCAATCATTTGATACTGAACTATTTGGAAAGTGGCAATCAGAATTCTTTTTTTGCAGGTATTGATGGCGTCTATCAACTATCACCGGTAAAAGACAGTCAGACGATACTCAATGATTTGTTGCTGCTTTATGAAAATGGTTTGAAAAAACCCATTCATTTCTTTCCAAAGTCTTCTTATACCTTTGTTGAAGCGATAAATAGCGGAAAAAGTGAGTCCGAAGCCCTAATGGAGGTGCAAAAAAAATGGGCGCCCAACAAGTATTATCCGGCAACTTCAGAATCTGAAAACCTGTATCATATCCGATATTTTCAATCTTCAGACCCTTTTGATCTCTCTTTTAGGGAATTGGCGAAAAAAGTATTCATCCCCATTGTAAAACACATGAAAAAAATAAAATAAATAATTATGGATCCTTATGAAATTATCAAAACGTATTACCCCAAATCTTCACCTCTATACAATTGTTTGATATCACACAGTGAAAAGGTTGCTCAAAAAGCCCTGGATTGCGCCATGCATTTTGATGTCGATCATGCATTCATTAGAGAAGCGGCATTATTGCATGATATTGGTATTTATTTAACATATGCACCAAAGATTGCGTGTTATGGGAATTTGCCTTATATTCAACATGGATATCTGGGAATGTGCTTACTGGAAAACCAAGGTTTGTATCGACATGCCTTGGTTTGTGCCAGACATGTGGGAGTTGGCCTGTCTAAAGAAAATATTCAAACTCAAAATCTGCCCTTGCCAGAAATTGATATGATACCGGAAACACTTGAAGAAATAATTATTTGCTATGCAGATAAATTTTTTTCCAAATCAGAAAGTAATGTTGAAAAAACACTTGATCAGATTCAATTGGAATTATCACATTATAGTTTAGCATCTATTGATAAGTTTATGGCGTGGCATCAATGTTTTGGTGTAAATCATTCAACCTCAAAATCAACCTTGACAAAAGGCAATTATACTTATACCCTCTTTTGATATGAGCTGTTTTTATATGGGCTCATTAAACTTAGGAAATCTTGAAAAAGAAATTTTCAATCTGACAAGTCATAAAATCGAACATGTCTGTACGATATGTCGGACTGATGCAAATGGCTAAGTTGTTATTATCAGATCTTTTTATAATAAAAAAAGGAGGTAAGAATGAAATCGTCGATAAAAATATTATTATTTAATAGTATCATAATGATGATATGTATAGCAATTAATGGTTCGATTTATGCATCTGATAGCAAATTTGTGGATACAGAGCTGCCTGTTTATATTGCACCCAATCCTGATGCTGACAAAAAAAGGATGGAAGCTGGTGAAACAGAAGGTGCAAATAGAGGTGTCAGAGAGCGCGGCGATCGTGTGCGTAACGTTCCTGTTAGAAGTGGTACGCGTGGCTCAAATTCCATGTCGTCAAGCCTGACAGAAGATTTATCAGAAATGATTGGTTCTAAAATTAAGGCAGAAAACAAATCTGAGTTTACACAAGCATCTCTTCCAAAACGGCTTGTGCCAATCGCTTCAGAGCAGACAGGTTTTACATCCAGCAATCAACCCAATTTGTATTGGTATATCTCATCAAAATATAAAGGAAAAATGGAATTTAGACTCAATGAACCAACAGTCAGTCAACCTGTTCTGGCTGTAGAAATATCCGGTTCACCTGCTGAGGGCATATATGGAATTAAACTGAAAGATTATCATGTTAAATTAAAACAAGGAGTAGATTATGAGTGGTTTATCACTATTAAAACAGATCCAATGGAACGTTCAGGAGATATTTTTGCAAGTGCGACAATCAGGTTTGTTGAACCTTCCAGCAATTTAAAAGATAAATTTAATTTGGCATCAATAGAGCATAAGTATTATGTTTTTGCCAAAAATGGATATTGGTATGATTCTATCAGCTCGTTGTCTTCATTAATTGAACAATCAACAAGCACAAAAAAATATCGATTGCACCGGGCTGCTTTATTGAAACAGGTCAATTTACCCAAAGCTGCACGGTATGATTTGAGTTTGGTGAATATACCTTAAATAAATGTAAATTAAAAAAATATGGACGAAAGTAAATATTCATCACAAAAAAGATGCATCTATTGGGGTTTGTTTTTAATTATTCTTACAACTGCCGCTATCCGCTATCCACTATTGGAAGTACCTCTTGAACGTGATGAAGGAGAATATGCATACGCCGCTCAATTGATTTTACAAGGCATACCCCCATACAAATCAATGTATAGTATGAAGCTCCCAGGTATCTATGGGATATACGCATTGATATTAACAATTTTTGGTCAAACACATCAAGGCATTCATCTTTGCTTACTTTTTATTAACGCTGCTACAATTATTATGATTTTTTTTTTAGTAAAAAGGCTCATCAACCCAATAGCAGGAATTTCTGCAGCAGCTAGTTTTGCTTTTCTTTCATTGGGACAATCAGTTCTTGGGATTTCTGCAAATTCGGAGCACTTTGTTATTCTTTTTGCAGTAAGTAGTGCATCATTATTGCTTAATGGCATCAAAAGCCAAAAATTGTTACTACTTTTTTTCAGTGGCATATGTGCAGGTTTCAGTTTTTTAGTCAAACAGCATGGCGTATCATTTATCATTTTTGGCGCAATTCTGATACTAACCCAAATATATAAAAATAATTCAATTTCACCAAAAAACATTGTTTATCAGGCGCTATTCTTTATTGTAGGTTCAGTTTTACCATATGTAATTACCCTGGTTTTTTTTTATTATTTAGGCGTATTCAATAAATTTTGGTTCTGGACTGTTGAGTATGCGTTATCATACACTGATCTGATACCACTAGACATCGCCAGGAAAAATTTTGTTAGAAGTGTTGTGCAAGTGCTTAAATCATCTCCTGCAATATGGATTGTTTCTGGTACAGGCTTGATTGCAGCCCTTGTAAATAAAAAAAATGGATTAGATAAACATTTTGTTCTATTATTCTTTGTTTTTAGTTTTATAGCCATTTTCCCTGGTTTTTACTTTCGCCCTCATTATTTTATTTTACTACTTCCGGCCGCATCAATTTTTTTTGGTGCAGGAATTGTCGCACTTTCAGAATCTATTGGAAAGACTTCTTTGTTCAGTCATAAAAACAGTTTTTCCATTTTATTGATACTGATATGTTTATCATCAACACTTTTTATACAACGCACCTTTTTATTCCAAATGTCTCCCAGGCAGGTCAGCAGGTTAACTTATGGGCTTAATCCATTCCCTGAATCATTAGAAATAAAAGACATCATACAAAAACTGTCAAAAAAGGAAGATCGAATTGCAGTGCTTGGATCTGAGCCACAGATATTTTTTTATTCCAACAGGCACTCAGCAACTGGATATGTGTATATGTATCCATTAATGGAATGCCATGATTTTGCGAAGCAGATGCAAATTGAAATGATACAGGAAATTGAAAAGGCAGCACCCGAGCTATTAATCATTGTAAATGTAAGAGCATCATGGTTACAACGTTCAGATACACATAAACTTATATTTGAATGGCTGAATAGTTATCGGTCGAAGTATTATAGAATCCTGTGTCTAGTAGAAATTGGAAGGGAAAAAACATTATATCATTGGATACCTGATATTATTTTGCCACCAAAATCATCACGATGGATGTTAATCATGAAACGAATTCCAAAAAAAGCAACTAAAAAAGTTGAATAAAATCAACAAATACTATCGGCCTTACGCATGTCAATCAATGAATATAGGTTCATTTTCGGTTTTTTATTCGTGTCCTTTCGGTAATCGTGCTTGACTGATTGATTTATGAATTATTCACAATCCCGCTTGCTAACGCGCGCGGCTCTGATTCGGTAACGCGCGGCTCTGATTTATTAGCTTGCCTGGTATCAGAGTCGCGCGCGTTAGCAAGCGGGATTGTGAAGAAGCCACAAGTCAAGCATGCGTGCCGGAAAGACACTTTTTATTCGGAGGGCGAACATGCCCTCCAACTTTTACATACGCTCAAAAAATTGTTGTCGAATTATCCGCCAAAAGCAGCATCAGATATTTCAATAGCTTCAGGGCTCGCCTGTGTAATTGCATTCATTTTGCCATGTGTGACCGGCAAAATCGTATGAAAGAAAAAACCCGCAGATTTGATTTGACCTTCGTAAAAATTAATGTCTTTCTTTTTGGGTTTGTCAAGGAGCTTTTCCTGTGCCACACAGGCACGCCAAAGAAGCATCCATGCCATGATAATATCACCCATGGCTTCAAGAAATGGTGTGGCGTGTGCAAATCCAGTTTTCATATCTGTCATTGTTTTTTGGCCCAACTGCATGGCCACTTCAGCCAGTCGATCCCCTGTTTTTTCGAGGGAATCGCCCAAATTGGCAAGTGTTTCAATCCCTTTTGCTCGGGTAGCGGTCTTTTTCATTTCTTCCAAAAAGCCCATAAAAACAGCACCTTTTTTCATTCCCAGCTTTCGTCCCAACAAATCCATTGCCTGAATACCATTGGTACCTTCATAGATAGAATTGATCTTTGAATCGCGGAGCAACTGTTCAACAGGAAAATCCTTTGTATAACCATATCCCCCATGAACCTGTATTGACTGAACACAGGCATCAAATCCGCGATCTGTACAGTAAGACTTGACAATCGGCGTAAGAATTTCAATCAATCCCTGATAGTGCGCTTTTTCTTTTTCATCTTTTAGAATAAGTTCATAATCAAAACAATTGGCCACAAAATAGATCAGGCTTCGCATTCCCTCCACATGAACTTTCATCCACATAAGCATGCGGCGAACATCTGGATGATTGATAATTGGCACAGGTGGTGCTTCATGGTTTAAAAAATCGTTAATATCTCGTCCCTGTTTGCGTTGTCTGGCATAATCCAATGCATATAAATATGCGCAAGAAGCATTACATAGACCGATAATGCCTACAGCAAGACGCATTTCGTTCATCATATGAAACATAACCCGCATGCCTTTGTTTTCTTCACCCAGTAAAATACCTTTACAATTTCCCTTACTGCCGAAAGACAGTGCACAAGTGGCACTCCCATGCAAGCCCATTTTTTCTTCAATCCCGGTACAGACGACATCATTTTTTTCACCCAATGAACCATCATCATTCACCCAGTATTTGGGAACAATAAAAAGTGAAATCCCCTTTGTACCTTTAGGGGCACCCTCTATTCGAGCGAGAACCGGATGAATAATATTTTCTGTAAGATCCTGTTCTCCATTGGTAATAAAAATTTTGTTGCCTGTAATGGAATACGTGCCATCAGGATTTTTCTTAGCTGTTGTACTTAAATTCCCCACATCAGAGCCGGCTTCAGGTTCAGTCAACACCATGGTACCGCCCCAATCACCCGAGTACAACTTGCCAAGATACAACTTTTTTTGTTTTTCAGTCCCAAATATTTCGATCATTTTGCCGGTACCATGACCGCACATGCCATAAGCCACAAAAGCAAAACTGGCGCCAATCATATAGTCCAGTGCCGCCTGACTAATTGTTAATGGCATCCCTTGACCTCCAACTTCTGGATCATCGCACATGGCGATCCAGTCCCCCTCACAAAAACTTTTGTAAGTGTCATGATAGGATTCAGGAACCTTAACAGTTCCATTTTCAAAGCGTGCGCCATTTGTGTCGCTGTCTGCCAGTGTTGGCAATATTTCTTTTACAGCAAAATTGCGGGCTTCATTGATCACAAGATCAAATGTTTTTTTATTGAGATCCTTGTATCTTTCATGTTCAGTGAGCTTTTCTGTTTGTAGCTGCTCATACAGAACAAAATCAATATCGCGACGATCTGCTATTACTTGTGCCATAATTGACTCCTTATTTCTTTTACTTGATGTTAATACGAAAAATTATGATTAAGGAAAGCGCCGAAAATAAATTACCCTTTTGATTCAGTCGGACAAG
>Ga0272440_1000424_pt1 | contig 35660 bp, 23 predicted proteins | sample SSMMMBAug17_FD_192440 | JGI IMG/M metagenome (GOLD analysis project Ga0272440, IMG submission 192440) | Marine sediment archaeal communities from Little Sippewissett salt marsh, Falmouth, MA, United States - SSM-MMB-Aug17 | ecosystem: Environmental > Aquatic > Marine > Wetlands > Sediment ...
TATGCTTTTATCGGCAAGAAGTTGAAAATTTCAAAGAAAAGCATAAAATCATAGACGTCCCCTTTTCTTCACCGAAATTGAGCATACCTTGCATAAAATTCACTTCCCCTAAACTATACATACGCCCCGTGTGGATCTTGATATTAATTATTGAAAAATGCCAAAACTTATAGACCTATGCGATTCAAATATTCTTTATTCGATCATGGGGCATTTGTAATGATGGTCATCTGAAACAACAAACCCATTCTCAATAAAAATATCTAATTGTAAGCCTTGAAATTCCTTTTTTGAAATCGTCTTTTGATCAATGAGTTGTATAAAAAAAAGTCGATGTGTTTTTGAAAAACTGATATTCATTTCATCTTCAAAAACGTCAAAGAAGATATCAATGGAAAAGGATTCGTCATTTTTGCTACATGCTACAAAAAGTGCTTCATCATACCAGCCCATTAATTTTCGTGAGTTTCCTCTTGCAAAGATATATAGTAATTTTAATTTACTTTCATCCATAAATTTCTTTATATCAACAACCTCTGCAAGTTCGAATCTTTGTTGAAGCAATACTTTAAAATCAGAAAACGAAAACCGCTCTAACATAACAAATTTCTCAATGATTCCCAGTAAATCTATATTTTTTTCAGATTTATCAAGGTTCGCTTCAAGAATTTTTTCATAAAACACCGCATCTAATGCAAAAACAAAAATAAAATTTGATAATTCAAATATTTCTCTGCAATTTCTCAGCAGCAAATAGATTCGTTTTGCCCATTCAAAACTATTGTCAAAAAGTTTACCTGTCTTATCTAATTCATCAATAAAAAAAACAACTGGATCCTCATAAAGACGACCCAGTTCGATAATTTTACTTTTGATTTCTTCATTATTAAAGATGGATATCTGTGTTCTCAGTTTATTTTCTTTAGACTTATCCCCCTTTAATGATGTAGAAAAATTGGGTAAAGACAAAGGCGAAAGAAGATGGGTTAATTTATCACTATTCATATCAATGCCAATTTTTCCACCAAAATTTCTTTTTATGTTTTCTTCAAGGGTTATTGTCTTATGAAGCCTTGCTGATTCATAATCATAATCTATATCTTGTAATTGAGGATATTGATCTTTTATGGATCGAAACAAATCCAACATTTCTAATAAAACCCGCCTCAGAAAAATAATATATTCATTTTCTTCAATTTTTTCAAAATCAAGGTTAAACTTTCGAGATAATATGCGCTTTTTTGGCAGTACGATTTCATTTAAGTAGGACAAAAATGAGCTTTTTCCAATCCCTTGATTGCTGCAAATGGCAGTGGTCCTTGCATGTTTAATGTAATACAATGATTTTTTCAGTTCTTGTTTTCTATTTGAAAAGAGTGATAGCCAATCGCCTTTTAATTCTTTGCTATAAAATGGATTGATTTTAAATCCAAAAAATTTAATTGGATCGATTTCTAATTCAGATAATTCAGATAATTCAAATGAATTGTTTTTTAAATCTAAAGATTTATTCATTGTTATTCCTTAGGAAATCTTGAATAATTAGTTCCTCATTTTCTTGATCCTGATCCAGAAGAAACAGATCAAGATCAAGAAAAGTTTCAGCCTTTTCAGGGCGAATAATCAGAATTTTTAAGTTAGAGTAATAAAATTGTCAAGTACATTTTAATACCCACAAAAGCCTTTTTTACTACAGGTGAAGGTGGATTACAAAGCTTTTTTAGAATGCGCCCCCTTGTGTTTGCCCCTGCTTTGAAATTATTAACAACCAATCCCGCACATTTGTAGGAATCTGATTGTGAAAATAGGGTCGAACCAGGCGAACGCTTTAGATTTCCATCAATATTATTCCATAACAGAGCGAACATTCGGATAATATCGCTGAAACAGATAATATTTGTAATTGACATATACAATAATTTAATATTAATTGTATATACCAAATACAATAAATTAAAAATTATTGTATATGACAAATACAATAACAAAGAAGAAAGGCGGAATTAATCATGGAAAATTCGATTTCTGTTTTACAGCAACATAATCCCTGGTGGATTCGAAAAGAAATGATTCTGGATGATGTTAACATTTTGGATTATCAACAGAAAAAGTACCAATACGTTCCACCCATAGTTGGAGATTATCCTGTCAATACAGATGCAATATTAACACTTCGAGGACCGCGTCAAATTGGAAAAAGTACAAGTTTAAAACTTTTGATTCGAAAACTATTATTAGAAGATAAGATTCCTGAAAAAACTGTTTTTTATTTTTCGCTGGATCGAATTGAGGATTTCAATCAATTATATGATCTGTTATCGTGCTATTTAAATGATATCCGGACAAAAACCAATGACAGATTACATATCTTTTTGGATGAAATCTCTTTTGTTCGGGAATGGCAGCGCTGTATTAAAGCACTGGCAGATGAAGGCAGATTAAAAAATGCGACATTGTTGTTAACAGGTTCAAACACCATTGATATCATGAAAGGCTCAGAAAGAATGCCTGGCAGAAGGGGAAGTCTTGATAAGCTTGACTATGATCAATTGCCACTGACATTTTATGAATTTATCAAAATGATTGATCCAGCAATTGAATGTAATAATATAGAACATCTTATTTTTTCCCAAAATCTTTTAAATTCTCGTTTCAAAGAATATTTAATCACTGGTGGTTTTCCCCTGACAATGAATCTCTTTTATTCTCAGGAATACATTTCTTCTTTTGCTTATCAGATATATGTAAATTGGATCGAAGGCGATATTGGTCGCGTTGGGAAATCCGAAAGAAACCTGTATCAAATTATGTCACGTGTTTTAACACATCTTTCTACAGGAATCAGCTGGCATTCGATGAGCAAAGAAGCAGGGATCGTTTCTCATAAGACAGTTCAAGAATACATCGAACTGTTGGAAAGAATGTATGTTTTATACACAATCCCTTTTATAGACTTATCTTCTAAACTACCCAAATATAGGAAAAATAAGAAAATCGCTTTTACAGATCCCTTAATCTTTCATTGTTTTTCAGGAATGGACAAAGGTGTTTCAGACAATCTTTATCATGCATCATTAAAGTTTCTTGATGATCCAAATCAACTCGGTAAACTGGTAGAAAATATCGTTGGAAGGCATATTGCTCTGAAATATAAAAATATTTTTTATTGGCAGGGAAAAAAAGAAATTGATTTTGTTGTTAAAGAACAAAACAAACTCAAATTTTTCGAAGTTAAATATCAAGAAAGGGTCTCTACAAACGAATTTGAATGGTTTATCAAACAACATTCATCAAAAGAAAATCTCACTGTTATTACGAAACATAATATAGTATTGAATCAAAAGATTCAACTTATTCCAGCGCCAATTTTTTTAATGATATTAGAAAACAACTTATTGAATGGCTTAAAACAACTAAATTAGGATTATACTTGTGTTATTTACAAAAATAGTTTATTTAAAAAAGATTAAATTATTACATAGGAGAATCAAACGATGAAACATACAGTCGCATTGGGGCAATATGAAAAGCCTTTGGAATCTGTTCGCAGCATTGTTGATGCATGTGATGGATTGGCACATATGCCGAATAATCCGCACGTTTATATAAAACCCAATATCGTTTTTTGGACACAATCTGTGGATTTCCCAAAATGGGGCGTGATTACTACCTCCAGAACGATTGAAGATATGGTATGCATTTTAAAAGATCATGGCGTGAATCATATCACCATTGGAGAAGGTACTGTGGTTTCCAATCCAAAAGATCGGGATACACCACAGCATGCATTTCAATCTTTGGGATATGAAACCTTGAAAAAGCGTTATGGTGTAAATTATATCAATGTTTTTGATCGCCCTTTTAAAGAAGTTGATCTTGGAGATAATTATAAACTGAATTTTAACGAAGACTTGTTGGCATCAGATTTTGTTGTAGATATTCCTGTTTTGAAATCACATAATCAAACAGTCGTTAGTTTAGGCATAAAGAATTTAAAGGGATGTATTGATATCATATCCAGACGCCGATGCCATAATGCAGACCCCAATAGAGACTTGAATGCCTGGGTATCACGTCTGGCAGATAAAATGCCCCCCATTTTTACATTATTGGATGGCATTTATACCAATGAGCGCGGGCCGGCTATTGATGGTCGTATTCGACGAAGCAACATTCTTGCGGGATCATCGGATATTTTATCTGCCGATCTTGTGGGCGCAAAACTTTTAGGGCATGAACCTTCAAATGTGCCTCATCTGGTGCATGCGGCAAATCATCGGTCTCGTCCATGCGATTTATCTGATATCGAAATTGTTGGGGATTCTATTGAATCGCTGGCATCTTTTCATGAATATGATTTCAAGTATCATGAGGATGATGACTGCTGCCTTCCAATTCCATTAGCCAAACAGGGAATGAAAGGGATTTTCTATCGAAAGTATGATCTATCAATGTGTACTTATTGTTCGGGCATCAATGGCGTTGTTTTGTCAGCTATTCGGTATGCCTGGAAAGGGGAACCCTGGGACAAAATTGAAGTTTTAACAGGAAAATCCATGAAACCAACACCAGGCATGAAAAAAACAATCCTGTTGGGAAAATGTATGTACAAAGCCAACAAGGATCATCCTGATATTAATGAATTAATTGCAATCAAGGGATGTCCCCCCAATCCTGATGACGTTGTCAAAGCGCTTCATCAAGCTGGAATTGATGTTGATCCGGGCTTGTTTCAAAATATTGATCAAATGCCTGCTTTTTTTATGGGCAAATATGCGGATAAACCCGAATTTGATCCTAAATTTTTCACTGTGGAATAAAATAGAATGAATTACAAAGTATTTGGAACCTTATTTATCTCAGTTTTTTCAGTCATTCTTGGGGTGGGAATCGTAACGCCATTACTTCCTGTTTTTGCACATGATTTAGGGGCTGGTGGCTTTTGTATCGGATTGATATTTGGCTCATTTTCATTAAGCAGAACCTTTTTTCTACCCATCTTCGGACATTGGTCAGATATCAAAGGACGCAAGCCTTTTATTATCAGTGGTCTTTTGTCTTATGCACTCATCTCAATTGCGTTTATGTATGTGAATGATCCTTACCTGCTCATTGTTTGCCGTTTTTTTCAAGGAATTGCATCTGCAATGATCCTTCCTGTTGTTCAGGCGTATATCGGTGAAATGGCGCCTAAAGGCCAGGAAGGGTTTCATATGGCATCATTTAACATTTCTATGTTTGCCAGCCTGAGCATTGGACCTATTCTCGGTGGATATATTCAGGATCAATGGAACCTTCAAATGGCCTTTGTTGTTATGGGCGTATTGGCTTTTGCCAGTTTTCTTGCCGCATTGGTGTTTTTGCCATCAACTGGTAAAGAACTATATCGCCAAAATAGACAGGATCGAATTTCCTGGCGCTATTTAATAAAAAATCAAGATATCATTGGATTGTTTTCGTTTCGTTTTGCCTATACCACCTGTATTGGAATTATCTGGGGTTTTTTACCGGTTTATGCGGACATTTATTTTCATTTAAGTCATTCTGAGATTGGCATTTTGATTATGCTGGGTGTGTTTATCAGTGGCGTATTTCATATACCAATGGGCTATCTGGCAGATCGTGTGGATCGAAACATCATGGTCATTTTTGGTGGTGCAATTGTTGCTTTGTCTGTTTTTTCTTTGGAGCTGGCTTATGATTTCTGGACATTGTTTGCTATCAATGTATTGTTTGGTATTGGTGGGGGGATATCAATGCCTGCTGTTACAGCAAGTGCTGTAATACAGGGAAAGAAAATGCAAGTGATGGGCTCTGTGATGGCTTTTCTTACAATGGGCCACAGTTTAGGCATGATGTGTGGCGCACTGCTTGCAGGGATTATTATGGAATTCAACCGCCTTCAAACATCATTTTATATTGGCGGATGGATTATGATTGCAGCCTTGATTATATTTTTTTGTGCCTTATTTTCAAATAATAAATAGGCACCCTTTTTTAGAAAAAACAAATTGGAGGAATAAAGCAACGTGTTTTTCAATATTCTGGAACGTATTTTTGGCAATAAAAATGAAAGAGAAATAAAGAAAATTCAACCCCTTGTATCATACATCAATGAACTGGAACCAAAAATGAAGGATCTTGATGACGAATCTCTGGGGAAGCAAACATTTATTTTCAAAGAACGTATCAATAAGGGTGAATCCCTTGACAGCATTCTTCCTGAAGCCTTTGCAGCAGTTCGGGAAGCCTCACGACGTACTTTGAAGATGCGTCATTTTGATGTTCAATTGATTGGAGGTTATGTGCTTCATAATGGCACAATTGCTGAAATGAAAACAGGTGAAGGAAAAACACTTGTGGCCACATTACCAGTGTATTTGAATGCATTGACCGGAAAAGGGACACATGTGGTCACAGTCAATGATTATTTGGCCAAACGTGATACCGAATGGATGGGCACTATTTATAGATTCATGAATTTGAGTGTTGGCACAATTGTTCAAAACATGGATGAAATGGCCAGAAAAGAAGCATATGGATCTGATATCACCTATGGGACAAATAATGAATTTGGCTTTGATTATCTGAGAGACAATATGAAATTTGCTGTCAAAGAGCTGGTTCAACGCGAATTGAATTTTGCCATTGTTGATGAAGTTGACAGTATTCTCATTGATGAAGCCCGAACACCTCTAATTATTTCAGGCCCGGCTGAACAATCCACGCATTTGTACAGCAAAGTGAATGGAATTATTCCCGCTTTAAAAAAAGAAGATGACTACACGATTGATGAAAAAGCGCGCAGTGTTGTTCTTACTGAGGATGGTGTTGCCCATGCGGAAAAATTGCTTGATGTTGATAATCTTTACGATCCAAAATACATTGAACTTTTACATCATGTGAATCAAGGTTTAAAAGCCCACACCCTTTTTAAAAAGGATGTTGATTATGTGGTTAAAAGCGGTAAAGTGATCATTGTTGATGAATTTACAGGGCGACTGATGGATGGCAGACGTTATAGTGATGGACTTCATCAGGCATTGGAGGCGAAAGAAAGCGTTAAGATTGAAAATGAAAACCAGACGTTGGCATCCATTACATTTCAGAATTACTTTCGCATGTATAACAAACTGGCAGGCATGACAGGTACAGCCGATACAGAAGCGGCTGAATTTAAAAAGATTTACGATCTTGATGTCATGGTCATTCCCACCAATAAAAATATGATTCGTGATGATGCGCCCGATTCCATTTATAAAACGCAAAAAGAAAAATATGAAGCTGCAATAAAAGAAATACAGATGTTGCACAAGAAAGGACAGCCTGTTCTTGTGGGGACAATCTCAATTGATGTTTCTGAAGATCTCAGTACAAAACTACGTAAAAAAGGCGTAAAACATGAAGTCCTTAATGCGAAAAATCACAAAAAGGAAGCTGAAATAATCAGCAATGCCGGTCAAAAAGGTGCTGTTACAATTTCAACAAATATGGCAGGTCGTGGTACTGATATTGTTTTGGGTGAAGGGGTCAAAGCTTTGGGGGGATTACATGTTTTGGGCACTGAACGTCATGAAAGCAGGCGTATTGATAATCAGCTTCGAGGTCGATCTGGACGTCAGGGAGATCCAGGATCTTCACGATTTTTTTTATCTCTTGAAGACGATTTAATGCGAATTTTTGGCGGGGAACGTATTCAGAGTTTTATGAATCGCGTTGGCATGGATGAAGGCGAACCCATTGAACATCGACTTATATCCGGCGCTATCGAAAGGGCTCAGCGAAAAGTTGAAGGGCATCATTTTGATATTCGTAAACAATTAATTGAATACGACGATGTCATGAACCAACAACGAGAGGTGATTTATCGCCAACGTCAGGAAGCGTTACGCGGCGAAAACTTAAAACCTGCTATTGTTGAGATGATTGAAGGCATTATAGAAAGTATTGCTGATGAATTTTGTGATGATCGATTAATTCCTCAAGAATGGGATTGGCAAGCTTTAAATGATGAATTTTACCAATACTTTTACTTCAGGGTGCATCCTGATAAAGATACGCTGGATCGCATGACATCTGAAAATTTGTATGATTATCTTTTTATTGAAGCCATGGCTGCGTATCAAAAAAAAGAAATGTTATTAGACCCGCGTGAATTCAGAAATGTTGAACAACTGGTCATGCTTCAAACAGTAGATCGCTTCTGGAAAGACCATTTACTTCAGATGGATCATCTTAAGGAAGGTATCGGCCTTCGAGGATATGCGCAACAAAATCCATTGATTGTGTATAAAAAAGAAGGTTTTGAAATGTTTCAGGAAATGATATATCAGATTCAAAAATCGATTATCAGTATCCTGTATCGTGTTGAGCGTCTGTCTTCACATGACATGGAAGAATATGCGCAAAAAGAAAAGAAAAAATTAACCTATTCATCAGGTAAAGAACCTGCCAAGAATGAGCCTATAAAAAGAATCGATAAGAAAGTGGGACGCAATTCACCCTGTCCTTGCGGCAGTGGTAAAAAATTTAAAAAATGTTGCGGTGCAAAACAATGAATCAACATAAATTTATCTCAAAAATACAGTTTTTATGTATGATCTGTATTTTTTCCCTGGTTATTTCAAACGATGTTTTTTCAAAGATACCAGCACATATTCATTTTCAAGGCATGCTGACAGATAATGAAGGGCGTATCATTGAAAAAGGCCAACATGCCATTATTTTTTCAATTTGGGATCAAGAAATACCATCCGCTAAAAACAATCCCCTTTGGAAAGAACGTCATCTGATTACAGTTGAAAATGGTATCTATAGTGTCCTTTTGGGCAGACATGTTCCATTTGATGATCCTGATCAGAAGCCAGAAACTGATGATGGTCTCAGTTTTGCCAAACCTTATTTTTTGAATATTGAATACAAGGATCGCTCTTTGACTTCCAAAGGAAAACTGTTTCCTTTGACTACTGTTTGGACTGCTTTTCGTGCAAGCACATCAGAAGGACGTCTGATTACAACTGTTCAATCTGATCACACCATTGAAGCGAAGGATGATATTATTTTTGCAGGCAGTGGCATTCAAATTACCCTGCCAAAGGCATCAGACAATAAAGACCGACTCATTACAATAAAAAAAACCGATAATCAAAAAAAAGGCGTTTTCATTAAGAGCGTCAATGAGGAAAAAATCATTAGCCCGCAAACAGCCCATGCGGCAAGTGGTTCTGTTACTTTGACCCAGTATTTTGAAGAGCTGTCACTTGTAAGCGATGGCCGCAAATGGTGGGGAATGGGCCAGAATTATATATCCCTGGACCAGATTGACCTTACTGATCGGATTCGTTCTTCAGATATTGAAAATGGTAGCATCACACATGTGGATCTTTCACCAAAAGCGGGCATTGCATATGACCAACTCTCGCTGTTTAATTCCATTCAAAGTAAGGATATCGCTGAGGAAACAATTAAATCATCCCATATTCATTCTCAAAGTATTTCCAATATTCACATTGCAAACAGTGCTGAAATTGATTATTCAAAATTGGCTTTAAGTGGACATATTTGTTATACAGACTTAATTCCTGAAAGCGTTGATTCAAAAATAATTAAAAATGGTAGCATTGTAGATGCAGATATTTCGAAGAATGCGCAAATTCAGTATGACAAGCTGAATCTGGTTCGCGCAATACAACATAAAGATTTGCAATCCAACACTGTAGATTCGGAAATCATTCAGAATAAAACCATTCGGGACATTGATATTTCTAACAATGCACGAATTCAATACAAAAAACTCAAACTGACAGATTCTATCCGAACAATAGATCTTCAGGATCAAACCATTACCCCATCAAAACTCAATCATATCCAGACAATGGGTAATAAACATCAGGCATTATCATCCGATGGTCAGGGCGGATTTCAATGGAGAAATATGAATGCTTTGGACCATGTGTATGTTGTTGGCTCAGGAAGTATTTTTGAAACCATTAATGATGCGCTATCTGTGGCCAGAATGCATCAAGAACCCGTACTGATAAAGGTAGGGCCGGGGGTTTACAACGAAAAAGTTGTGACCCGATTTAAAACATGTATTGAAGGTGCCGGCCAGGATATTACAATTATTCGTTTTCATGGCGGCGAACAAGGTACATCGGCCAGTGCAACTGTTGTTGGCTACAGCGATGTTGAATTACGAGATTTGACAATTATCAGTGATGCATCAACAACAAAATTACCCAATGCCATCGGATTGTATAACCTGTCATCTGTCAGCCTCAGGCATGTAACAATTAAAGCTTTTGGAGGGACCGCATATAACTATGGCATGTATAATGATCGATGCCACCCTGTTATAGATTACGTAAAGGTTCAGGTGCGTTCAACTGTTACTGAAGAAAGCTGGAATTATGGCATTTACAACGAATTTTCTGATGCATACATTGACAATGTTGAGATTCAAGCATGGGGCGGAGATCGCACATTTGGGCTTGCCAACAAAAGTTCATTTCCTGTAATCTTTCATACACATATCACAGCCAGTGCCGGCGTGATGAAAAATCGCGGCATATGGAATGAATCTTCTTCCCCCAAAATTGTTTTTTCTGAAGTGATTGTTTCTGGAGTATGTCATGATAATTATGGCGTTGAAAACTATAACAATTCATCCCCAATTATTAGAAACTCACTTGTAAAAGCGGTTGGATTGACCAGCTATGGTGTATATCAATGGGGAAGTACACAAGATGCCATTCGGATTTATTCATCCATTCTGTCCGGTGAAACCAATTGTATTTATGGCAGTAAAGCACAGTTTCTGATTGCACATTCACAACTTGAGGGCGGCAGTATCAATGCAAATGTACGTTGCGTATCATCATTTGATCAAGATTTTTTCCCCCTTAATCATGAATGTTTGCCATCGCAATAACATACCTTCTTTATTGTATTTATTAATTGTGGCATATTTATTGCTATAACAATCTATTTTTATTGAAAAAGTGCATTTTAGAGGATTTGACATATGGAAAACAATAATGAGCCCCATATTCTTCTTGTAGAAGATAGTGCAATGATCAGAAAATACTTTCAAAAGGTATTGGCATCATTGCAAATGAACATTTTTGAAGCGGCTGATGGTTTAGTTGCATTGCATATGCTTCAGGACAATAAGTATGATCTCATTATAACAGATATTGATATGCCAAACCTTGATGGCATTGAGTTATGCCATCAGTTGAAAAAGAAGCCAGAAACACGTGCCATTCCTGTAATTATGGTCAGCTCTCTTGATTCAGATGAAGATGTTGATCGTGGTTTTCAGGCAGGAGCCTCGGTTTATTTATCGAAAACAGATGTTCAGGAACGTCTGTGCCAAGTCGTTGAAGACGTACTCTCCAAAACAAGCCAACGAAAAAAACAGCATATACTGGTTGTTGATGATTCCAATATTATTCGCTCTATTGTTGAAGATGGGCTGTGTCAGGCTGGGTTTCAGGTCATTACTGCTGCGCATGGCAAAGAGGCGTTGGATTTCATTCATTTAAAAAGACCCGATCTTATTTTATGTGATATTGCCATGCCGATTATGGATGGCTTTGAACTTTGCCGCGAAATACAGGCTGATGAAACATTAAGATTGTCCCCTTTTGTGGTCATGAGTACGAACAGCGAAAGGGGCCATATGAAACGCATGCTCGAAATTGGTGCTGCTGCCTATATTGTAAAACCATTTAATATTGACCAGCTTGTTTTTCTCATTGAAAAAATTCTCTCAGATCATTTCATGCTTTTGCTTAATGAGAAAGAACGTCTTGATCTTGAACGCAGCGCCATGTTGTCAAGTATTACAAGTTTAAGCACTGCACTTGAGGCACGGGATGCTTATACCAGGGGACATTCCGAAGCAGTTGCAAAGATTATCACTGGAATGATTGAATTAACAGGTGCCAATGATGCAGATATTGAAAATGCAAATATTGGCGGTAAATTGCATGACATTGGAAAAATTGGTGTACGTGATTCTGTACTACTGAAGCCTGGAAAATTAACCTATGACGAATACGAGCAAATCAAAAAACATCCAGGCATTGGACGCGGCATATTAAAATCAATTCCAAGCCTTTCAAATATGATAGATATTGTCTATCATCATCATGAACGTTTTGATGGCAATGGTTATCCTGAAAATCTTAAGGGAGATGCCATTCCGCTCTGGGCCAGAATCACTGCGGTTGCCGATACCTACCATGCCTTAACAAGTGATCGTCCTTATCGACAGGGTATGCCTAAAGATCAAGCATTTCAAATTCTCACTGATGTTAAGGGGACTCAGCTTTGTCCGGATTGTGTTGAACTGTTTTTTAATTGGTATAATCAACAAGATTAGGAATATTGGGCATCTTTCATTTCTTAGTTAACACTTTGCCGAGTCCAAGTTCCCCATCAATTGGATACGCCCCCCTATGCGCTAATTTTCGAAGATTCTTCAATAATTGCTTGACTAACAATCATCAATAGTGAATTATATATAAAATGAAGACGAACTGACCAATCAGAAATATTCAGGCATATATAGACTTTAAGATAAAGATTTTGGCAAAATCTTTATCTTAAAGTCTATAGAAGCACAAAGACATACTTAAAACCACTAAGGAGGATCAATGAAAAAAAGCTGTATCACACTATTTGTTTTAGCCATTATCTTATCTTTATTCGTAGCCTGTTCCAGGGAAAAAGAAACCGCAATGGAACTGCCCACAAAAAATGTATTGATTTACTGCGGCATTACTATGGTGCATCCAATACAAGAGATCGCAGATATCATTGAAAAACAGTATAAGTGTAAAGTAACAATTCTACAAGGCGGATCTGAAGATATATATCAAAGCCTTAAAATGAGTAAAAAAGGAGATCTTTACTTTCCTGGTTCAGAACTATATCGGATTAAGCATTTTGATGAAGGCATGCTATCAGATTACATATATGTGGGGTATAATCAAATGGCACTGCTTGTTGCTAAAGGGAATCCTAAAAACATAAAAGCAGATATCAATTGTTTGATAAATCCCAATTATGCGGTTTCCATTGGAAATGCAGAAAGCAGCAGTGTTGGACGTCAGGCAAAAAAAATTCTTACAAAGGCGGGTATTTATGATAAAGTCTTGCTGAACGCAGTTAAGGTCTCTTCTGATTCACGAACCATGAACAATCTTCTCAAAGATGGTTCGGTCGATATTATTTTCAATTGGCAAGCAACAGCATTCTTTAAAGAAAATAGAGGTAAAATGGATGTGTTGCGTATTGATGAATCCATTTCGCCCAAAAAAAAACTTCAAATAAATCTGACCACCTGCTGCAAACATGAAGATATTGCAAAAGCATTCATGCGATATGCAGGCTCTGAAAAAGGTCAAGAAATTTTCTGTGCCTATGGATTTTTGGATAAAGTGGGTGTTGCCAGAAAAATTGAGAACCAATGACAAAATTCAGGGAATCATATGATATCCAAAACAGCAAGTTTGAAATATCTCATCCTGTTAACCGCAATTTTTGTTATAGGCGCAAGCTCTTTAGTAGGCTTGAATTTTTATTTTCAAAGTAAAATTGAGGAGTTGGATTTACAGGAAGCCAACGAGCAGGCCCATATTGCCATTGGAGAAGTCATTCTGGATCAAATTAATTTGATCGAACGAAATTATTATCAGCTTTTTTTGATTCATAATGAAAGAATGTTAGATAAAGTTTATCAAAATACACATAAACTGTTTTCCATTGTGCGAAACGCTTTTGAGGTTTTGGAAAATGGTGGAACAATAAGCGTTGTAAGGGAGCTTAATCTCGTTAAAGTTGATGATTTTATTACAAGAGAGATTCATTATCATTTGCCTGATTCTAAAGAAATAATCCTTGAAGCAATTGATTTAAAACCGAAGTTGCTGCTGTTGAAAAAGCATTTTGAGTTGTTTGTCTCTTTAATCCGGGAGCGCAACCAGGGCAATCAAAAAGAAATCAATCAAAAAATAATGTTGGCGATTAAAACCACAGATTCCCACTTTGTCCGCATGCGTGAAAATGCCAGCCGGCTCTATTATAATGGAACCCAGAATCTAGCAGTTCTTAAACAATCGTTGAAAAATAGGAAAAAGCTAAACAACAGAATGCAAACAGGCTGGATTATTGGTATTATCTGTACTGTACTTATATTTTGCCTCCTGATTGCCAGACAACTTGAAATGATAAACAGAGCCCTTGTTCTTGCCACAGAACAGGCGAATATTGCCAGTCAGGCAAAAACAGATTTTTTGGCAAATATGAGTCATGAAATACGCACGCCAATGAATGGTGTCATTGGAATGAGCAGGTTGGTTCTGGATATGGAACTGGGGGATGAACAGCGTAAGTGGTTGTCAACTGTACTCTATTCTGCTGAAAGCCTTCTGGGAATACTAAATGATATTCTTGATTTTTCTAAAATTGAAGCTGGCCAACTCACATTGGAAAAAAAGAATTTCAGCCTGAAAAACATGCTTGATAATGTCGTTTCTGCGCTGGCGTTTCAAGCTGAAGACAAAAATCTTTATCTCATAAATATGACAGATTACACACAAGTTGTTGATTTTATTTTAGGAGATGAGTTACGCCTGAAACAAATCCTGATTAATCTTATTGGCAATGCGATCAAATTTACCAGTAATGGCGGCGTGACAGTCGCTATAAAAAACAAAGAAATTTCCAAAAAGGAAGTCACACTCCAATTTACTGTAAAAGATACAGGTGTCGGCATCCCGGAGGAAAAATTGTCCACAATATTTGAATCTTTCTCTCAAGCCGATTCATCAACAGCACGAGAGTTTGGCGGTACAGGCCTGGGGCTGGCCATTTGTAAAAAACTGGTTCATCTGATGAATGGCACCATTCATGTTGATAGCAAAATAAATAAGGGAAGCGCATTCTTTTTTACAATTAAGGTGGTACCAGGCAATGAAGAAAAAACTGATATATCAAACTTTTTCAAAAATGATTTGAGTTCATATTGTTTCAAAATATTGGTGGTAGAAGACAACAAGGTTAATCGAGAGCTTGCAAGAATGATTCTTCAAAAAAATGGACAAGAAGTGGTAGAAGCCACCAATGGACTTGAAGCACTCAAGCTTCTCACAGAAATGTCCTTCGATGTTATTCTGATGGATATGCAAATGCCAAAAATGGATGGCATTACTGCTACTCAGATTATTAGGAATTGTGAAAAGAAAATTCCAGGTAATAATGAAATATCTATTGATGTAGAAAAAAAATTAATAAAAAAGCTTTCTGGTAATCGTATTCCAATTATTGCGCTCACTGCAAACGTTCTTGAAAGAGACCGCCAAAAATGCATCGAAGTTGGAATGGATAATTTTCTGACAAAACCATTTGTTGCAAACGATTTATTTAGTATCTTCAGTAAAACCTTAAATATTTTAGATCAAAAAAAGTTGAAACAAGATTTGGTCAGTCAAAAAAATCTGACATCCAGTGACGTTCAAGCGATTCAATTAGAAAAAAAACAAATTGCTCAAAAAAATGCGTTAGAAATAAATGATACACAACGTGTCGTTCAGGAAAAAATGACAATATCAAATTATAAAGACAAAGCATATCATAACTTAAAACAAAATTTTGGAATTCATGATGATGCGATACAAGGCGTTATAGACACTGTTATTCCCAAAATTCGAAATGATTTGAATGCATTGGAGGATGCGCTGGATCATCTGGAAATCACTGACATTAAACAGTGTGCTAAAAGCATACGCGGTGGATTGCTTGCGATTGGTTTTGATGCGTTCTCCGATAATGCAAAAGAAATTTATTTATTTGATTCACTGGATGAAACAAATACTGAAAAAATAAAAAAGTTTATTGGTAAACTAAAAGATATGTTTGAAATAGAAGATACAAAGGAACCCCTTCAAGCACAAAAAAAAGATAAAAAAAGTGCCATACCTTTTCTTGAACAGGCGCGTCTGAATATGAAACAACAGTTCGGTTTTGATGATCATTCAATTAATGAAGTCCTAAAGAGCGCTGTTTTTGCGATGAACTCTGATATGGAAGCATTAGAGACTGCCTTCAAGAACAATGAAATTACCAACATGAATCAAACAGCTCATAGTTTAAAGGGGGCTTTGTCTAACCTTGGTTTTACTGACCTGGCAAAGGCGGCGCATGATATTCAAATAATGGAATCCATTGAAGATCAGAATGCACACACTGTACAGGCATTTATTAATCAACTCAAGATGTCTTTAAAAAGGAGTTGACCTTATTTATTTACTCTGGTTTCCACGTTCCAGCGCTTATCCCGCCGATCCGATCAACAAGTAATTCAATCAATGGTGTCAGACTTTGTTTTTTCCTGGCTGAAACAAATACACAATCTTTTTCTGTCAAAAAATGGATCGGACTGCTTTCATGGACACGATCCATTTTATTAAATACCTTAATACATGGCTTATGCTGAATTTCTAATTTTTCCAATATGGTGTCAACAGATTGAATATGGTTTTCATATTTTGGATTACTGGCATCAATCACATGAAGTAAAATATCAGCATCATCAAGCTGCTCAAGGGTTGCCTGAAATGCTGTTACGAGTGCTTCAGGTAGATCCCTGATAAAACCGACAGTATCTGTTAAAATAACATCCATATTTTGGGGAAATTTAATGCGTCTACTGGAAGGGTCCAATGTAACAAATAATCTGTTTTCTGCCTGAACATTACTCTGAGTCAGCGTATTGAGTAAGGTTGATTTACCCGCATTTGTATAACCAATAATTGAGATGACAGGCAGTTCACGTTTTTTTCGTTTGGATTTCTGACGTTCCCGCTGTTTCTTTACTTTCAAGAGTTGAGCGCTTAGATATTTAATTCTGTCACGTACCTTTCGACGATTGATTTCAAGGCGCGTCTCACCTGGGCCCCGCCCACCAATACCACCGGTTAGTCGTGACATGGCAGAATTTTGGGTGACCAGTCGCGGAAGTATGTATTTGAGTTGTGCCAGCTCAACCTGAAGTTTTCCTGCGCGACTTTTGGCTTGTTTTGCAAAAATATCCAATATGAGTTGTGTGCGATCAATTACCCGCAGGTCAACAGCATCAGTAATGGATCGAATTTGTGATGGATTGAGTTCCTGATCAAAAATCATCAAATTGGCATTTTTTTGCAAGGCCTCTAATGCCAGAGATCGAATCTTTCCTTTGCCCATCAAAAAACGTGCATCATGTTTTTTTCGATATTGAATAACCCGATGAACAACAGTAACATCTCGAGATTGCGCCAGTTCTTCCAATTCATTCATTGATTCATTGGCTGCTTCCTTTAAAGATGGATGCGTCACATGAATGAGAAAGGCACGTTCTTTACCTTTACTCGATATTTGATTCTTTTCATGGAGTGACATTTCAGCTTCAAGGGCAAGTATTTTTTTTCGGCAATCCATTTGAAGCTGACCTGGATCAATAACATGAAGGGCATAGTTTTTTTGATCAACTGATTTGGGTAAAAGATGGCCGCAAAAAAAACTTTGGGGCGTACCATCAGAATGCAGTGTAATTGCGGCAATATAATCCATTCGTAACAAAACAAGATCGGCGAGGTCTTCTTCGCTTAACCCTGCATTATCTAAATGTGTATGGATAAAACGCAAACCATTTAATCGTTCTGGGCCAAAACGATAGTCATCCAATCGCGGAATAACCAGCCCATGATAATCTCCCACAATTACAAATCGGATTATACCCCTGCGATCAATTAAAAGACCAATCTGACGATGTATTTCGTGAGACATTCTGCCAAAATCGCGGGCGATTTCCTGAGAGACCAAATAATCTTGTGGTGACCTGCGGTGGTATAATTTTTCAAGACGATGTAATTGATTGGTTTTTAAACCTGAGGTGTTGCCATGTATTTGTTTCATGTTTTTTCTGCCTGAAAATAATTAAGTTCCATGTATTTCTTTCATTAATATATCTGTATTCAAAAAAGTTTACAAGAATTTCGTGTCCCAATTTTCAAGTTGCATTTTTTTTTCATTTTTTTTAAAATAACAGTTCGACGAAAAAAAAACCGATACAGTTAATAAATGTATTGGTAAGAGAAAAAATCAGGAGGCAATGAAATGGATGAATTTTTAAAACAACGTTTAAATGAACTTCGTAAAACACGCGAACGCGTCAAAAAAGGTGGTGGAGACAAAAAAGTTGAAAAGCAGCATGCACAGGGAAAAAAGACTGCTCGCGAAAGAATTGATGAATTATTAGACAAAGATAGCTTTTTTGAAATCAACATGCTTGCCGGACATGCACTGAATTTACCTGCTGATGGCCTTGTTTGCGGCAGCGGCATGATTGATAATCGACCTGTATTTGTCTATTCACAGGATCGCACAGTACGTGGTGGATCTGTGGGCGTTGAGCATGGCTACAAAATGTACCGAACTGTTGAACGCGCCCTTGAAATGAAAGTCCCTTTAATAGGACTTCATGATTCCCCTGGCGCACGCCTTCCAAATTCAGATGAGCTTGAATGGTTAGGACAACGAAAACGATCCATTTTTTCAAATATTTCTGAAAAACATGGTGGTTCGATATTCTATCCCAATACGCAAGCTTCAGGCATTATACCGCAAATATCTGCAATTCTGGGAAGTTGTGGAGGCATTTCAGTGTATTCACCTGCGCTGAATGATTTTACCTATATGGTAGACAACATAAGTCATATGTTTATTACAGGACCACTTGTTGTTGAAATGGTAACCGGAGAAAAAATTTCAATGGAAGATTTAGGTGGTGCCAAAGTGCATGCCCAAAAAACAGGTTCATGTGATTTTCGAAACAAAACAGAAACAGAATGTCTGAATGATATTCGTCGGTTGCTCAGCTTTTTACCTTTAAATTGCGACGATCCCCCGCCTGAATATTCAACGGGTGATGATTCAAACCGGCTATGCCCTGAATTGCATTCCATTGTGCCAACAGTTCCAAATAAACCCTTTGATATGCATCGTGTTATTGACTCTATTGTTGATAATGGCGATTTTTATGAAGTTAAAAAGGAATTTGCATCAGAGATCATTGTCGGTTTTTCCCGAATGAATGGAAAAACTGTGGGTATCGTGGCCAATCAACCGATGGTAATGGCGGGTTCCCTGACCACCGATAGTTCTGATAAACAGGCGCGGTTTATTCGATTCTGTGATTGCTATAATATTCCTCTTGTTTTGTTGGTAGATACACCCGCATATCTGCCAGGAAGTGATCAAGAGCATGCAGGAATTATTCGTCATGGTGCTAAAGTGTTATATGCACTTTGTGAGGCCACAGTTCCTCGCATCGCATTGGTGCTAAGAAAAGCTTATGGCGGCGGGAATTTAGGAATGGGCGTTTTACCCGGGTTAGGAACAGATATGGTTTTATATTGGCCAATCATGGAGACAGGCATTTTAGGCGCTGAACAATCTGTCATGTTATTGTATGGAAGAGACCCTGGAGCGAATAAAAATTACATTGATCAGAAGTTAAAAGAATACAAAGAAACGTATGCCAATCCTATTTACGATATTTCCTCGAATATTAATGTTGAAGATGTTATTGAGCCTGAAAAAACCAGGCAGTACTTAATTCGTGCTTTACAAATACTTGCTTCAAAATCAGTCGTGCGGCATAAGAAAAAGCATGGAAATATGCCATTGTGAGAATCCATTAAGGTATGTGCCAGCCCGATGTAGGGGCGAACCTCATGTTCGCCCCTACCCTGATGGGAGTATAGCGCTTCAAATATACTCCTTGATCTCTTATTTTATCATTTAAGAACATTGATTAAATTTTATCGTTTCAAAGAAATCTTATGCAGCGCTTTCTTTTCAAATGATTCAGGAAACGTATGCGCACCATTCATTATAACTATCGGAACCGCTTTGCTCAGCAAAAAGATCGCAATATCTGTTGCTAAATGATCAGCATATGCGGTTGTAATGTCGCAAATCCATTTGCCATTGTCTTTAAGAATAACTGTAGGATTTTTATTGTCTGGCTTATTGATCCAGCCATTGTTATTGATATACACCGCTATTTGACAGTCAGCAGGAGCGATATTCATGATCTGTCCCTTTAAATTGATAACGCGATTTTGATATGGCGGAACCTGTGTCAATATGACATAAGGTGCAAGATTTTGTGAAACATTCATTTTGTCTGGATCAGTATTGTATTCGTGTATGTTTGTAATCAAATTATTGGGTCTGACAGATTCTTGAGATAATAATTCAAATGGGCCTGTTTTGTTGAATTGATATTGCAAAAAACGATCAGAATACAATTTTGATTCAATATTAACGTTCAAACGTTTTTGAATTGTAAGATGAATTGGAATATCAATAAAAGATATGTCTTTATGGTCAAAGCCAATTTTAATTGAGCCGGTATACACGCCCATATCAAGACCATAGGAACAAAATAGAACCTGTAATGTCGTTCCATAATTGGGATTTATGGTTCCAGATTCAGGAGAGACCCTTACACCTGAAGATACCCGCCCCATTTTGAGTGCTAATTTTTCCTCAAGGTATCTCTGATTGTAAGATACTAATAACCCATCGCTATTATCTTTATTTGCAAATCCAATTGTGTTTAAACCAATATCAAATCCGCCTTGAATTTTTTGATACTGAATCAGTGTATCTCCATTTTGATTTAGCAATATTTGAGCAGTAATGGTTCCATTGGTATGATACTGTTCGTAATCATTAAATTGAATAATCGCCTGATCCTGCTCAGATTGAAAAAACACGCGGGATCCACCTGGATAGAGGTCACTCCAACACCATGCAATGATATTGGAAGGTACGCGATTCCCAGGGATTGACGTATTGCGGTAGCTTGAATAATACGTGTTCACCGGTCCAAAAGCAACAAAACCATTTGAGCCTATATAAACATCACGTACATTTTCACCATAGTAATGAAATGGAAAGTTAAGTCTGAATGGTCCGGTATAGTTATCATCACGAAGTCCTTCTACTTGCTGGCCTGAAGATGAAATATTTTTCCAATCATACACTGGCCCATTCTCCATATTACTATCTATCCATTGATAATCATTTCTTTCGGGAACATCCTGCCCCATTGAATCGACCAACTGAACGTTGGATATATTCCAGTTTAATTTTGTCGCTGAACCATTTAAAATATCTAACAGGGCTAATTTTTCTGTATCATTTTCCATTACAAGGTCGAATTTTTCGGGTATAACAGCAATTTCTGATGATTTAACAAACATTGTTATGGGCACAACATATGGCGTGACCTCATTATCCGCATTATGGGAAATCTCAAGTGCCGCATGATATTCGCCAGGTTTCAGATGGCTTGCATTAAATGAAAGTGTTATTTTTATTGTTTCTTGCGTATGAATATGGGCATTTTCCAGGTCAATGGAAAGCCATTCAATATCTTGATAATTGGACGCCCAATATAATGCGTTTGCCATCAGAAGATATCCATCAGTTTGCGGATGCCAACCATCACTATAAATTTCACTTGATTTCGGAAAAAAAGCAAGATCAGCTCTTCTTGCACAATCTAAAATTTTTGCTGTCACCAATGGCTTGCCATCCTCCCAATCTGCAATACGCCTGGCATCTGAATATACTTTATTTGTACCTGGTCTGATACTTGCTATCCCACCATCAAAGGATTTGACATTGTTCATAATGGGATGCGTTGGATCGTAGATTTTACCCATTGAAAGTCTTGGTGAACGAGAACAGGGGACAGCCCGAGGAATTGTAAGGTATTTCTGCTCTTCAAATCGCCCTTGAAGTCCAAAATTACCCTGTCGCTCAATTTCAAACATCATTAATACAACACCTCCGCCACCTTCAACATAATCTGCAACATTATTTCCTAAGGTGTATGGATCACGATATTTTTTGTTTGAAAATATTAAGAGGGCATCGAAAATTTGTAATTCAGATAGTTTTGGTGTAAACGTACTGACATTCATATATGTCACATTTTTAAACAATCCTGTCTTAGATATATTTTGGGCAATGAATTTTAAATCATCTGTTCCTTGATCTGAGCCCATAACGCAAACATATAAATCACTTGAGTTCTTCAATGATATCGTGCCAGCTTGAGGATGCGTCAGGTTTGAATTCTGTGTTATTAATGAATCTTCTTTGAGATTTACAGACGTTGATACATTTGGTATGTCTTTTTGAACCTGGTTCATTTTTTTGACAAACTGCGCAATTTGATTATTTCGTTTTTCCTGTCTTAAATCATTAAACGTTACTTTAACTTTAACGAATAAATCACCACATCCAATGTTTTTGATATCAAATGTTTTATCAAGAATATTATTTACAGGGATTGTTATTCTTTCAGGAAAAGTCGTATGAAATAAAGGCTTAATTGTCAAAAATGAGGCCGGTTCGGATCGGATTGTTTTATTGTTGTATTTTACAACGATGCGATAAAAGTATTGTGTATCTGGAAGCAAGTTGTAGACCTGAATCTTAACATCAGTAGTACCGATATCTGCATCTAAAAAGAATGTTTCCGAATGGCTGCCATAGGATTGCGTTTCACCATATTCAAAAAAATATTCAAGGGCATTTAAATTTGTATTGATAGAACCTTTTAAAATTGCAGAATGACAGGAAATATTTGTTGCAGGTTTTGATTGAACCAATGGTACCAAATGATCAATTTTTGAAAATAATGGAATTGATGGGTCACCAAGTAAATTTATTGAAAATAAGTTCATCCAATCACGACCTTCTTTTATCTCTTCAGTCATGTTTTCACCCATTTCAGATTTTACCCGATAAAGCGATTCACCTGCTTCCATATTTTGTGTCACCAAATTCTTACCAAGATAATAACCTATGCTCATAGTATCACATGAGTAGATTAAATCTGGAGACCAAAATAGAGATATGATCCCATAACTTACTCTTGAAGCTGCATATGTTGCAATTGCCCCATGTTTAAGAAGTGCAAATTGAAGATTGTTCAATGTTTCAGGCTTTCCATTTTCACAAGATCCCTGGTACACGAATGCAGGATAATTATCATTTAACTGAATGGTATGTGAACTTGTTATAAAGTTACCATGGGTACAATTTTTAAAACCTTTGTGAAAGCCAATTTGAGCCTCTGTATCCGTGCCATGAGCACTCCACCAAACCATTCCATATTTGTTGGATGCCCATTTATTCAAGGTGAGATCAGGAAGCAGCTCTTCTTCTGGTTCATAAATTGAATTGACCACATCACATCTACTTCCTTTCATATATTGTCGCCAGTAATCAAAGTTTTCATCATTTAAATAACCTTTGATCATTTCTTCTGAAAGTTTTCCAGCATCATCATCTCTACCCAAAAAACTCATAGGCATTAATATTCTTCTGCGCCAATTTGTATTCTTATCAATAGAATATTTAATTGTTTTTTCCAGGATTTGGTCCAGCGTTGCAATCTCATTGTTATAAACTGGAATGCGCCCAACATAAACTTCATTCATAAAATCAACACCGCCTGGACCGCGATCTCGGTAAAAGTCTCCAGAATAACCATCGCCATTCAAGTCCCAATTTCCGGTAAGATCTGCATAATAATAATCTGTAGCCGCTTCTTTATCATCTTTAGGACTTTTTTTTCTCGGCCAACACATTTTCATCGGAATATCACCAACAGGGTCATCTGAAATTCTAATATTATCAGGGTCAGGGTTCCCAATGAGCAAAACATATTTAATACCATATTCCAGATAGTGATCTTTGAGCCATTTTCTAATCTTCTCTGCTCTGCCATTTGGTTCTTGTCCATTCAGGTGTGAAAAATCCTTTTCAGTAACAATACGTGGATTAAATTTGCGTATTTTTAAATGACTGATAAAATCGTCCAGTTTTGCACTCATTGATACAATTTTATTGGTTGTAATAATTACATAGTCATAAACACTTGATCTGTTTATTTTTTTTACTACGCCATACCATTTTTGAGCATCCTGGTAGTTTTCAATCATGTTTTTAACTCTGTTATCCATAACAGTGTCATGCATAAAATTGCTTGATTTTGAATTTATTGAATCCATTTGATAGGAAAGCGTTAGTTTTACAGAATGGACCATTCTAAGAATTTTGCTGACTGGATTATACTGAAAGGGGCTATAAGTGAACGTCACTATTTTCCATTTTCGAAGTTGAGAAATATTGCTCAATCGAACATATTCAGCAGGAAAAAAAGCGTTTGTAGAGAAAATATCCATAGCAGTATGGTTACTTTGTTCGATATTACGCCACGTTTTTAATTCTGGTGATGCAGAAATATGATACAATCCCAATTTTGAGACCTCATTTTTTTCATAATGAAGTTGGACGCTATTCATATCCATATCAGGATGAACTGCAATGCGAATTTTTTTTACTGGTAAGCCAGGATAACCAGGTATACTATTTGTATAATATCCATCAATCTGAATAGAATGTTTCCCTGATGACAGCTTGTTAATGGTATGATCTGGTGTTTTGATCAAATAGGTTTGCTTCAAAGTTTGAGCGAACAGATTTGTTGCTAGAAGCACCATAAAACAAATAATGAATGTTGCTTGTTTCATAATACATACTCCAATTTTTAGGAATGCTCGGAAAATAAGATGTTCATTTAGGAATGCTCAAGTTTTCCTTACTTATGTTTCAGTGGTCAAATACGTACCCCACTGCTCTCCGGCTTACAAAAAACTGTGGCTTTTTTGGATTTTTTTCAAAATATTTTCGAAAGCGGACAACAAAATTATCCACAGTTCTGCTGCTTGTCCCAACAGCATACCCCCAACCAATTTCTAAAATTTGTTTTCGCGTTAGAACAACACCACGATTGCTAATAAAGAGCTTTAATAATTTTGTCTCTTGTTCGGTGAGTAATATTTCTCCTTCGGCACAAAAGGCTTTTCCATTCTGAAAATCAATACAATTATCACCAAAAACATACTGATCTTCGGGTTTAGCAGATTGAACTTTTTCGCTATGCCATTCTGAACGTGTCAGTAAACGTTCCACGCGAAGTAAAAATTCATCTAAATGAAAAGGTTTGGCAAGGTAATCATCAACACCATTTTGAAATCCTTTAACCCGGTCATCAGGAGAATTCTTTGCAGACAGAATGAGTATGGGGATTTGTTCATCTTCAAGGCGGATATGTTGAAGAATACTTAAACCATCAAGTCCAGGGAGCATGATATCAAGAATTATTAAATGCGGTTGGAAATATTTCCAGGCGGATAGACCGGATGGCCCATCCTGGGCAATTTCTACACTAAAACCTTTTAACTTGAGATTTAATTTGATCCCTTCTGCAATATGTAATTCATCCTCAATGATCAAAATTTTATTTTTGTTTGATTTTGCTTCTGACATAAAAAGAATTCCTTTTTCAAGATTTCTGAAGCGGAAATGTTAACTGAAATAACGAACCAGACTGTCTGGTATTATCAAATACAGTGATTTTTCCCCCATGCATTTTCGTAATGCTATAAACCATATATAAACCCAAACCACTTCCTTTTGCAGAGCGATCATCCGCTTTTCCAATCTGAAAAAATTTTTTAAATATTTGCTTTCGATATTTTTTTTCAATTCCAATGCCATTGTCTTCAAAGGTAATGAAAAGTTTCTTTTTTTTCTTTTTTAAACCAATAATAACTTCAGGCTGCGAATGATTATTATAGATCATGGCATTGTTGACCAGATTTAGAAAAAGCATATCAAACAAATCTGTATTGATTTTTAGTAATGTTGGCGAAAAAACCTGATTCTTAAAGGTTACATTTGAAAATCTGTGGGCATTGTTTTTAATAAAGCTTTCAATAAATGAAACGATTTCGACAGATTTAATTTCATGGCTGTGACTGTTTTCAAATCGGGAAATATTGAGTATATTGTTAATATGCTCAGACAACCGGTTGACATCAAGCAACATATACTCAATACAGGTTTTTTGTTCTTCGATTGACAGTTGATGCGCCATAAAAGTTTCCAGGTACAATTGAAGAGAGGTGACTGGCGTTTTGAGTTCATGGGTGTAGTTGTTAATAAAGTTATTTTGCAGACGATACAGTTGAAATATTTTTTGATGATATACAAAAATAATTATCATTCCCATGAGAATAATCCCTACCAACAAAGATAACATCAAAATAACAACCCAGGTTTCCATGGCAAGAACTTTATCATGGGGCAAATCAAACTTCTCAACCAGTTCAGTCATGCCAGAACTGACTTTAACGTACCAGTATATATATAAAAACAGTGACAAGACCAACGCAACAATGGAATAAATTAAGATAAGAATGGGATGAAAGAACCATTTTGATTGTGTCATGCGTTATTTTTTCCACTCAATCGGGTCAATAAAATTGTCTTGGTTTGATCTGAAGCGCGCAAACGTTTTCGCCAAATTTCAATGCGGTACCATTTTTTCAGGATATCCAAAAAGGGTTCGTATGTTTTTCGTGGTTCATTTGCCAAAAGTATTTGACCATCAGGTGCGAGGTATTTTTGAAATAAGGCAATCAGGGGATCAAAATCATCTTCTTTGTATATCAGCTCTGAACCCACAATGATATCAAACGTGCCATTGATATCTGGTTTATGCCAATCCAAGTGCTGAATTTGCATTGTTTTACATTCATTCTTGTGTGCATTCGCCATTAGAAATTGCAACGCTTGAGAATCATATTCTGTTGCGGTTACCTGGTAGCCAAATGATTCAGCGACAATACCGATTGCGCCCAGACCAGCGCCTAATTCCAGCAACGTTTTTGATGTATGATTCTGTTTAGCAAGATGATCTGCTAAAACAAGGGAGGCTTCCCATATCTTTACCCACAAGGGGAACTGATTCTTGCCATCTGAAGAATCAAGCACTTCATCAAGATTTTTTGGTACAAGAAATGTAAAAGGTTTATTTCCAATAGTAACTGGAATGGTTTCTGTTTTAAATGTTTGATTAAAGGATTCAATAGAAAACATTAATTTTTTCCTTACACAAAAATGGGGAACTTATTTTTCGAGATTTCCTTAACATTCAATTATAATGCCGCATGATTCACAACGATATCGAATTTTATCCGGTGATTCCGAGCTTACCGAATCAAAATCATAGCGCTTTTTTCCTGTATTTTCGAAACATTCCGGACAAAAACCTTTTCCAAGTTCATCTTCTGTAATTGTCAAATGGCAGTGCTGACATTGAAGCCTTTTATCGGTATCAGGCTTGATTAAACTTATTTTAAGATGCTGACAATTTGATGATTCCATAACTATTAATTTGTTATTGTAATATTTTTTGACATTTCAGCAGTATTGCCCAATGCATCTTCAAGCTTAATGGTTATTTCATAAACACCTTTAACAGAAAGCAATGATTGGACGAGATTTGTCTCCCTTGTATTCTGACTGACATATGAATTGGTGTTAATTTCCATATCTTCTGTATTCGTATCATCTGACAAAAGCTCCAAAGGGCCCAATTCATAGAAAGTTGGTTTTGTCTCATTCGGATCTGTGGTTTCCAAACAGGTTCGATTGATATAAAAACATTTCGCATTTACGTCTAAATCTCTTGCTTTGAATTCTGCAACAAAATTATAATAGGTATTCCATGTATCAACACGTTCTCCGGGGTATCGATCATTATAAAAATATATATCTTCAATTATTGGTGGAATCCCCTTATCAATTTGAATGATTTTTTTTGAAACTGAACTTTGGCCATTACGATCCACAGCTTCAAATACAAATTGATAATAATACGTTGCTGGTAATATTTTAATACTATTTCCCAAATCTGGAAATGTATAATTAAAACGGGTGTCAGTTTGGGATAATTCATATATACCAGGGGTGTGATAAAATATTACTTTATCACAGGTGTCATTGTCACATTGATTGACCTGAACCTCAATCGTTTCAGCATTTAAATCATAATCAGAAATAGTGATTTCAACAACCCCTTCACTTCCTTGAGTGTAATTGCTGACTTGTTTTATTTTATCACTGTTTTCATAAAAAACAATACGATCAATGGTTGGTTTATAACCATTGGAATCATCGCTGCCGCCACATCCGCCGATGTTGAATAAAGCAATGATCGTAAGCATTGCAATAATGGAAAAAATGCGTCTCATGATATACCTCCCTATTGGAAATAATACGTTAATCCAAATCCAATATTTAAAGCATCCCAATCCAAACTATCATTTTCAGTGTCTGGCTTTAAATATTTAAAATCAAAATTTAACGCAGTATTTTTCAGACGATTGAGCCATAGATCTGCGCCAAAACAATAATGAAACCCAAAGGCATCATCTAAAGACATTCCAGCGTGTTTGTTGTTTTCAAAATGATTAAAATAGTACCCCATCCCAACCCCGACATATGGCTTGAGAATTGTGTCAGTTGGAATGTAAAGTCTTGTACTCAGCATTGCCGGAATCGTCGATATTTTACCAATTTTCTCTTTTCTGTTAAGAATATTAATATGAACATCAGATTCCATTGTACTGGCAAGGGACAACTCCAATGCAAAAAAATCGTTAAGTTTCATAATCATCTGAAGATCGGCGCCCAAAACATCGTCAAATTCATAATCTACAGAATCATTGATTCGAAAATGTGATACATGTGCGCCTATACCTAAGTTCGTTTGTTGTCCGGTTTCATACACAGATGTCCACTGTGCCCAAGCACAAATCGGTATCATACTCATACCGATAAACATTAGAATTCTGATTGCTTTATTCATGAAAATTCTCCTTGATTTTGGCGGATAATGCCAGTTACTTCTGTTTGATGGATTGAAAAACAGCCTAAGTTTGTATAATTTATTAAATAACAAAATTCAATAATTTTGACAACCAGAATTATTGGTTTTTTGGAAAGATTATAATAGCCAATGATTACGAGCCAATAAATTTTTAAAATTATCTATTGCTTTTTTTTATACCAATATGTAATTTGCAACCATGTACCGAAAAAATTTGACATCGTTGATGAAATTAATTGTCAGTTTATTTTGCCTGTGCTGAGAGATAAATGAGTGGGAGCTTATTTTTAAGAACCCTAAAATCATAAAAGGGAGGACAACCATGCCTGTAACCTTTTCTCAATCAATTTTTTTTAAAGCACTATGGTTTGTTATCGTGTTCTTTTCATTTTCCTGTAAGGAAGCTCCTGAGATAACGCAACCAATAACAGAAGTTTCTCAATATGATGGTTCATATCTCATTTCGTTTATTTGCGATGATACATACATGGCAAATGCAACCATTGATATTCTTAAAGGTAAAATTGATGCGCAGAACATACAGAATATCAATCAGCAAAAATTTGTTGTATCTGGTATTGTAGACGATAATGGAAAACTTCAATTTACAACAATTAAAACACCAGATCAAAAATTTGTTGAAGCTGATGGCTTTATTAGTGGAAATGGGATGATTAAAGGAACGTATCAGGTCGCTGATCGAAATTGTGAATTTCTTGGTTTTTGTTTTACGAAAAACAAGAAAGATATTATCACACAATATGATGGTGTTTACCAATTGCATTTACTTAGTGAAGGTGATCAGATTGCAAGTTTTAAGGCAAGAATAGAAAATGGTGAATTCAATAATGTTATTGAAAATGTTAATAATAATTCCTATACCATTGAAGGGATTGTTTCAAAAGATGGAAGGCTTATTCTCAAAACAATGTTTAGCAATATTAACAGGGGATTGACTGTAATTGGCTATATTCAAAATAATGGTTCTGTAAAAGGAATTTACACAACGAGTACCGGCAAAAAAGGGGCATTTTCTGGAAAAAAAATTGATGATTAAAAATAATACTGAAAATCAACAGATAGTCTGTCCTCATTTCTATAGTACCACAGCAAACTTTCTTTATCTTTAATAGAAAAAAAGGCACACGAAACATTCATTTGAAAATTATCTGTAATTTCGTTCGTCAGGCGAAATTGATGAAAATTGTTTTGCTCCTGAACATGATAAAAAAAGACATATTCAAACGTCAGCGTTTCATTAAAAAAATCTTTTGTGAATATCGTATAAATTGCAGTTGAATTTTTGTTTGTAAATAGAAGATCTTCAGAGCTGTTTGTGATGAAACGATTTGAGATTTCACCAGAAATTTGATACCGCCCATTGGCATTGTATTCTACGCCAATCCCAAAATCCACAACATCCTTTTCAATCGCACCGATATCAAGCTGATCCAAATCGACTTTTTGAAATGACAACCGATTTTTAAAAGCGGTTTCAATTTTGAATAAATAGGCACCAGACACATAACTTGCTGCCATGCCAAACATTTCGTATGAATGGTATATTTTTTCGAAGATAGGCTTCTTTCGGATAAAATCAATATCTGAAAAGTGATAAATGTACCTATTGTCAAAAAAATAACCTGCCATCAGCGACAATTCAGTCTTTCCCAGGCTTTGTTGCCATCGCATTCCAAACTCAGTGTCTGAAAATGTGAGCGCATCATTATTAATAATGACCTGATCCATGCCCGGGATTTTTATATCATATTGGGTTCCTTTTTCTGGTTCCTGATCTGTAAGGGGTTTTGGAGATAAAAATATGAAGAGATTTCCCCATTTTGTATAAATATCTGAAGAGAGCATCAGCTGGCCAAATCTTGAATCCTCTAATTTGATAAAAATAAAGTCCGAGTTATCCCGAGGCGATACAACATCTGTGATAATTTGAGTATCTGCTTTTCCCCAAACAACAATCTGTCTGCCCAAAGTAACATTGAATTGCTCAAAACCCATTTGAAAAAAAAATTCCCGAAGATGTGTATCAAGCAATGCACTTTTGTGTTGGGCCTGTGTTCGATGGTCGTTATCAAAGAAATAATTGAGTCTCCCATCAAATTGAAAAAATAAATTTTCTGACAAAAGGGTCTGAATCTCGGATCTTAAATAGGTTTCGTGCGTTACAAATGATGGTTTTACTCTGAGATTATTGGAAAATGCATACCCCAATGTAAAGCGTGCGTCTTTCAAGAGCTGCTCGTAATATGGATTATCTTTTGCTGCGCTCTCATCGTCTTGAAAATCATCTGTATCACCGAAAACAGCATCATCGTCAATAAGGGGATCATCATCAAAAGATGAATGCGGTTCCGAATTTGTTTCAGATTTAATTTGTTTATTTTCATCCAAATCAAATAACATGTCGTCATCAGAATCAAACATACTTTTCGCATGGACTGAAGATAAACAAACAATCAGGGTGATCAAAATATATAAGATACGAGAGTGAAATATTAGATACATCATTTTAGATATGACTGATATTTTTTTAGCGTACTTTCCCGAAATACGCTATCAGTTAATGTCCTTTGGGAGAAAAAAGCATCTGAAACAGTTTTGTTAAACGCAATTTTCTCATAAACTAAATAAGTACGACGTTTCGTCTCCAGATTAAAGACAAGTGTTTTTCTTGGAACCAGGATATTATCAATGGTTTCAATATCATTATTATAAATTTTCTTTATTTTTTTGCCCTGTCTGTTAAAAAGAATTGATTTCAGTGCAATGTATTGTTTTTTATCGATCCAATCCATAAATTTTGAATAATTACTTTTTTGGGCACGTTTTTTTCCAGGAATTGATTCAATCACCCAACAAGGACGTTTGTGGTAGGTTTCACTGCCCAGTATTGTGTAAGTATAGTCATCAATATGGATACTTTCCATATCTTCATAAGAAAACTCAGTGCCAAAAAAGCTGCCGGCTTTGGGTTCATTTTCATTGCCAGACACAATTCGTTTGACTTTTCCAAGTGCAGAAAGATACAGCCATTGATCAGTATCCTTATCTATTTGTTCATAATCATACTGCAAAAAGCCAATACCTTTTTCTGAAGCGGGTTCGATAATAATGCTGACTGTTTTGTGGTCTTTTTCTTTAGGGCCATAATCCTTACGAACCATATCCAGTACTTTTATTCTCGGAGCATCTGCGCAAACATATTTTTTACCTTCTTTAATTACCCGACAGGTGGAAAGACGCACTCTGGATATTTCTGTGGTGCCATTATTTCTATCAATTACTTTTTGCATGATCTCTTTTGCATTCTGGGCTTTTGATGTCGTGGTAATCAATACCAAAAGTATTGTTACGAATAAATTTTTTTTCATAAGCTTTTTCCTTGTTGTTGATATTACGTTCAGATTTTATTATTCCTCTTAGGAAATCTCGAAAAATAAGTTCCCCATTTACTTATGTGCCAGCCCGATGTAGGGGCGAACCTTGTGTTCGCCCTCGAACGAATAACGCTTTCGTTCCTATGTACGATGGGCGAACACAAGCTTCGCCCCTACACGTTCTTGGCACATACGTAAATGGTGTTTGATCAGTCCAGCGAATGCGGATAGTCCAACAACGTCAGGGGAACATAACTATTAGATGGTTCTGCTAAACGATACAATGAATCTTTAATTTCCATGGGATTGACACCCTGTTCTTGCAAATGGTATTTGATTATTTTCATTGTTTCGGTTGTTTGAAACTTGGGGACAATTCGAATCACCCGCGGTCGTGCTGCTTTTGAAAGGTGCCTGCATACATGCTCATATAATGCGAGGCCATCGAATAACATGCCATGTCTTAATTCCAGAGCAGCAACACCAATACGTCCCTCTCTTTTTGGTAATTTAACACCATAAACTGCCACATTGGACACAAATGGAATTACAGCCAGAACGTTTTCAACAAGCTTTGCTGAAATATTTTCACTTTTCCACCTGAAGGTATCCCCAATTCGGTCAACATACCAGTAATCGCCATCTTTATCTCTTTTTAGGAGATCGCCTGAAATAAACCAGGCATCCCCTGGTGTAAATACATCATTCATGATTGTGCGTTTTGTTTCATTTTCATCAAGATAACCATCAAAATAGCCAACCGGATGAGATTTATCAATTCTTGCAATCAAAACACCTGTTTCATTTGTTTTACATGGAATCACCTTGCCATCACGATCTCTAATAATTGCCCCTTTTACGTTGTCATATTGAATCAGCATGATACGTCCAGGATCATATACTGGACGTCCCACAGAACCAATTTTTTTGCCGCTGAGATTGGCCAGGATCATGTTGCCTTCAGTAGAGGCATAAAACTCTATTATCTGTGAGGGTTTATAACGTTTGATAACAGTCTCCCAGACATTTTTTTGCATGCCATTTCCCATAAACAGGCGCACAGAATGTTGATGATCTTTTTCATTTTCCGGGCTGCTGATCAGATAACGACACATTTCGCCAATATAACCCACAACAGTGGCGCCATATTTTCGGATTTCACCCCAAAATGTACTGGCAGAGAAGCGTGGCGAAATTGCCAGGCGAGAACCGCCAATAATTGCACCACCAACAAATATCAACATGGCTGATGCATGATACAAAGGCATGCAGCAATAGATTGTATCTCTGGGCTTTAAATTGCCTCCAGCAGCAGCGGCAAGGGCTGCAAGGCACCATCGGCGATTGGTAATTTTTACAGGTTTTGGAAGTCCTGTTGTTCCAGACGTAAATATAAGCATGGCAACATCATCTGAAAAGCCTGGATTCAATGGATAAGGAGATTCAAATCGATCCAGATCTGTTTGTATCAGACGATTTAAATGAACCATATGTGCGGGAATTTTAAAATCGACATCCCCATAAATATATGTCGCTTCAACCACGATGTCAGTATCAATGCGCATTGCATGGTCGGCATCAACAATGAGTTTTTCAACCTTTGATGCCATCAGCGCCTGATTAAGCGATTGCCCTCTCAAGTCCTTATTTAACAGTACAGCCACAGCGCCAATTCTATTCAGTGCGACAACTGAAATAAGAAAATTGGGATGGTTATTCATATAAATGCCAACGTGCATCTCGGGTGTGAATTCAGCCTGTACAAAAGCAGTTAATAAGGTGTTCACCTGATTATCAAATTGCGCATAGGTATAAGATTTTCCTTCCCATAATAAGAAAACAGATTTTGGCAGCGCTTGAACCTGTTCTGACATTGCTTGAGCAATACTCATTGCACCTGCATTATCTTTTAACTGCCAGATTTTAGCCAGACGTGGCAGTTGCCATCGTAAAACATCAATCATTTCGGAAAAGTCCAGCCAGATATTTCCCATTTGATTCCATATAATATCAATCGAATGGGTTGCCAGGTCATAGAGTGGCCCCATATTGTTGTTTTCTAATGATAAATTTAATAATCGGTTATCTGTTTTGATGGGCGAAAATTTTTCAGGGGCGCCATTATGATCCAGATAAGAAATCCATTGAAACACAACAGGCCATGTAATATTGAGAGATTTTGTTCCCACAACAAGTCCAAAATGACCGGCATTCAATTCCATTTCAAATATTTTTGCACTTACAGCCGCTTTGTTAATTGCCCGCACTGATGCAGGACGACCAAAAGTATCTCTGGACCCAACAAAATATAATATGGGAATTTTTATATCAGAAAGGCTGATCGCATGGTTTTCGATAACAAGTCCACCAGAAAACATACGATTATTTACGATTAAATCATCTACAAACCTTTGCATGGCAGGCCCTGGCCAGGCAACAAAACCTTCACCTCCAAGAAATCGGCGTTGAATTTCACGTCGTTTGAGCGCATCACGATCATCCAGGATAGTAAAAAACTCAAACAGGTTTTTTATTTCTTTTTGCGCGCTCAACAGTTTAAAACCAGTACTTGAGAGCGCACCAGATATGCCATTAATAAACCGAACAGGAACTGTTAATAAATAACTGCTTTTTTGAATAATCTGCTGCGCAACATCATTTCGAATATTGGGAAGGTTCCGATGAATATCAACCGGACTTCCAAACGTGATGATAGATGATAAACTTTTATTTTTGCGATATGCGGCAGTCAGGTATGCAAAAATACCGCCCTGAGAATATCCGGCAAGATGAATATCCTTATTAATAAAGTTTCTGATATAATCAATGGCATGACTTACAGCAATGATATGATCATCAAGAGTCCTTTTCATGCCATCTTTTTGGGCCTCAGGTGCCCCAAAATCAATCAACCAGACATCAGCGCCTTGTGCCTTTAAGAAATTGACTGCACTTAATTCGGGTGACATATCATATATTTCTGCGGCCAGCATCAGCGGCGGAATTAAAAGAATTGCTGGTTTGTCATCCTTTTGTTGGACATCACCATGATCCAGATAACGACGTAATTTGAATACAGGTTCTTCGTATACAACCATGAATGGTGCGTGATTAGGGACGCTGAAACGCCCCTCACATAGCAGGGTCAGAACATTTTCTGTGCTTTTTCTGACATAATGGATGTGCCTTTGTAGCTGGCGTATGGTTTTTACCACTTTTTGTGTTGGGTTGATCATACTGATTCTCCATATTTTTTTCTGATGCCCACTGCTCGAGTCGTTCAAATTGAAATTCGGGCAGCAGGTAATAAAGATCGACGTAATCTTTTACAGTGTGACGATCATAGATCGCTGTGATTTTGTTGGTTGCAATATTTTCCTTTGAAT
>Ga0272440_1000425_pt1 | contig 35555 bp, 28 predicted proteins | sample SSMMMBAug17_FD_192440 | JGI IMG/M metagenome (GOLD analysis project Ga0272440, IMG submission 192440) | Marine sediment archaeal communities from Little Sippewissett salt marsh, Falmouth, MA, United States - SSM-MMB-Aug17 | ecosystem: Environmental > Aquatic > Marine > Wetlands > Sediment ...
TGCACTGATTTATCAGACCCTGCAACTTGAAGGAACTGGGCATTCATTGCAGGACGTTTTTCACGTAAAATATTGTGTATATCTCGAAGTGCATAGATGTTTTCCGGATCATTTTCAAGAATGCGTGCGTAAGCATTCAGTGCTTTTTGCCAGTGTCCTGCTTTGCTTCTTTGACTGGCATAATCCATCCATATCGCATCACTATTGGGATTCTGATTCAATAAATTTTCATATATGGGAAACGTCCATGATGGCAGGTTTTGGCGCGCATATAATACAGCCATCATTTGAAGGCCACGCTTACGATATGATTGATGATTTAACAAATACTGTATTTGTTCATTCGCTTTTTCATAAATATCATTTTCTAAAAGAACGTCCGCATAATCTGCACGAATATCCAGGTTTTGAGGGTGTTTTAATATCAGATTTTCATAAATATTCATTGCTTCCGGGTATTGCCTTTTTCTGGCTAAAATACGTGCCTGAATCAAATCCATCTGCATCCTGTCAAACGTTGATATTTCAATGTGTTGTTTGACAGGTTTTTTCTTTTTTTCAAAAATTTGAATGGAATTTTCCAGTTGAAGTCTCAATGGCTTTGACTTTGTTTGATGGGGTATCATTTTATGTTTTTGCGTGGTCATTTCATGCTGATGTGTGGTCATTTCATGCCGATGTGTGGTTATTTCAAAGGCTATGGATGAGGGGATATTTATTATCCAATACATTAGAATAAGATAAGAATATTTATAAATTCCTGTCATTTTTTTATCTATATTGTTTTTTTTGGCGAACAATCAATGTCAGTGCTTTTTGATAATGCCTAAATGCGTATTGTTGTTGGCCGTTTGCATAAAACAATTCTGCCAGTTGATACCGCACTTCATAATCATCAGGATTAATTTTTAAATATTTTTGAAAGAACTGAATCGCTTTATGTGAATCATTTTTCCAGGCAAAGACTTGCCCACTGCCCTTGAGTGCATCCAGATTGGCGGGATCGTTTGACAGTGCTTTTTTGAAAAATGAAAGTGCCATTTCCATATTTTGCATCCAGAGTATCTGATTCCCCATCTTGCTCAACAGCTTCGGATTATCGTTATATTGTTGTGCAAGCTGATTGTAAATTTGAATGGATTTTGCGTTTTGTCCTTTTTGCTGGAAAGCCTGTGCCAAAAGAATACCTGATGTTTCCGAAAGCAATTGTCTTTTAAATAGGGGGGTCAGTAATGATATTACTCTATCTGGTTGCTTTTTATCCATAGCCGCTTGTGCGATTTGAATACGTTCGCTTTGTGTCAAAGGCCCATATTTTTGAATGGATTCCAAAACACGTATGCGATCATCGTATTGCTCCAGCCATCCATAGTACAGGGCAAGTTTTCGACGAATATCAATATTGTCAGGTCTGATTGTCAATGCACGCTCAAAAAAAACAGTGCTTTCCTTTGTTTGACCGGCAGCAATTGCGGCGTCACCTGCTTTAACTTGTAATGAATAATCCGATGGCTCCGCGTTGGCCTTATCTGCAACAAGATATGCAATTGCTGATGCATTCTTTGTCCATCCGGCAATTTCAATTAATTTCTGTCTAATAATTGTATCCTTTGGAAATATTTCAAAAAGCTGTTTATATAAATCAAAGGCTTTTTCAGTTTGGCCATCCCATACATATAACTCCGCCAGTTTTCGCTGAACCTGTGTATCTTGTGCTTTATGTCGGAGGTAGGATTCATAAGCAAGAACTGCATCATGAGTCAAACCACTGGCAGTTGCTTCCTGAGCAATGGTCAAATACATGTTTGGATCACGCGGTACATGGTTTTTCACGATATGCATTGCTTTTTTTATTTTGTTGGGATCTCCGCTTTCCCTGGCCAATGTCAACAATTTATGTGCCATAAGCGATGTACCGCCATTAGATTCAAGAAATTGCTCTAAAATATCATATGCCTTACGTGGCTGATTGGTCCATTGAAGCAATTGAATGCTTTTTTCAACAATGGCATAATCCTTTTGACTGAGTTTTGCAGCGGTCAACGCTGCTGATGACATCATTTCAGGGATTTGTGTATAACTGGCAATATCCATATATTTTAGCATAAAATCTCTATCATCAGACATCAAATGAACAACTCTTCCATAGCACAAGAAAGCATCTTTCGGTTGATTCACTGCCAGATAAGCATCCGCACATAGTAAGCTCAAATCAGTATCATCTGGAAAATGATTTTGTATTATCGATGTAGCTAAATGAATATTTTTGGGATTGTTTGACCATATTGCAATTTCAAGCATCTTTTTGACAAAGTCTTTTTCTGGATTTGGTAAAGTTTTTAAATATTGCATCCCCACATCATAAGCCAGTTGAATCTTTTCGAGCCCCAAATAGATTTCAACCAGTTGTTTCAATAACTCGGGCGGTTTGCTTGAAATGCCCTGAACGATATCAACAGCCTGGAGCATCAACTCTTTCTGACCACTGTTTGTGGCTGTTTTTAGTAACAAGGCCGCATAGTCCTGATCGGGAAATCTATACATGAGTTGTTTGTAAGTCAGGATTGCATCACGATATTTTTCCGATTCAATTAATAATTGTGCCAGTTGATTTCCATACGTATGATCATTTGGACGAATCTGAATTAATTTCTGAAGGGCATCAATAGCAGTTAATAATTCACCATTTTCGCGGGATATTTTGACAATATATTCAATAATTTCTTTTTGATTTGGATTTTTTTCATGTAATTCCCATAAAAATGCAACAGCTTCGGTATCCAAATCTGCCCATCGCATAACATTCATGAGGACAAAGCAATATTTCATTTTTGCATGAAGTAGCTTATCTATTTTACAGGTAAAAGACTTGATTTCATCAAGCAGATCAGCATAAACATATAATTCAATAATGCGTGTCAATGCATATTCAGCAGCTTCGCGTTTTGTTTTTATTGAAATATCTTTATCTGCTATTTCATCAGCATAATTGGATCTCGTCACATGTATTTTACTGAGTAAAAAAGTTGACATTTGATCTGGTGATTTTTGATACAACTCGGAAATTTCAAACATTTTTTTATCAATGATCGCTAAAATATTATCTTTTTGCTTTATTTGATGATTCAGTCTTGAAATTTGAACAATTGCACGAGCTTCATTTTGTATTTGACCCAAATAGCGATAGTAACTGATCAGTCGATACCAGGTATGAAGATCATCAGGAAATACCTGACTGGTTCTTTCAAGAACAATAAGAGCCATTCTGGGATTACGTTCCCATTCATAAAGCTGGGCAAGACGTAACAAAACATCTTTAGAAACATTATCCCTGTACAGAAAGGGTTTTAATGTTTCAATCGCTTTATCTGACTTCCCTTCTAAAAGATAGCTATTGGACGACATGATAAACAACAGTGCATCATCAGGATTTTCTGTAGTGAATTTTTTGATATACTTTCGGGCTATCTCCAGGCGGCCACTTTCAATCAGCTTTTGAATAATAAAATGCCGATCTGGAAATACCAGCACTGTTGCTGAGATAATCACGCAGATAAAAATTAATATATGATATAACTTGATTTGCATAATGACAGAGCTTGCAAAAATTGCGCCCTGTCATACAAGAAGCCTTTAAAGGGACGTGATATATTGTTCCAGACGATCCATTCCTGTGGCAATATTTTCAATAGAATTGGCATATGAAAACCGAAGATATCCCTCTGCATTTTTTCCAAAATCAATTCCAGGCGTTACACCGACATGCGCCTTTTCCAAAATATCAAATGCAAGCTGATATGAATCGCTTGACAGATGACGTGCATTTACAAAAACATAAAATGCCCCTGTAGGCGCCACAGATATCTGAAAACCCATCTCGCGCAATCGTTTAATCATAAACAGCCTGCGTTTATTATATATGGCTTTCATATTTTTGATATCTGCATCAGCATCTTTTAATGCAGCAATGCCTGCAATCTGCGTGATTGAATTGGCAGAAATTAAAAAATTTTGTTGCAAAATTTGCATCGGGCGAATGTATTTTTTAGGGGCAATTAAATATCCCAGGCGAAGCCCTGTCATGGCATAAAGTTTGGAAAACCCATTGAAAACAAAAACATCTTCATCACGATATTCCAGTATGGAATGCTCTTTGCCTTCATATACCAAACCATGATAAATTTCATCAGATACGATATGCAAAGGCAGACTGGCGATTTCTTTCAAGCATGGCTCTGATAAAAGAGTGCCTGTTGGATTTGATGGCGAGTTGATAAATATAGCCTTTGTTTTTTCGGTGATTGCAGCTTTGACCTCCGCAATCTGAAACTCATACCGGTCAGATTCATAAACCGGAATGGTCAATGGCTCACCTTTGACAAACTTGATAAAGTTGGGATAACAGGCGTAATGGGGATCAGAAAGAATAACCTGGTCCCCTTTTTCCAGTATTGTTGCAAATAATATGAGCATGGCCGGCGATGTCCCTGATGTGACCAATACCTGCTCTGGATGAATAGTTACACCATAGTTATCTGAGTAGTGTTGACAAATGGCTTCACGTAACTCAATCATACCCAGGCTATGAGTATAGAATGTTTGACCATCCTGAACCGCCTTACAGATGGCATTCTTAACACATGCAGGAATATCAAAGTCAGGTTCGCCAACCTCTAAATGAATGATATTTATCCCCTGATGAGTCATTTCATCTGCTCGCTCCAGAACATCCATGACAATAAATGGCGTGATTTCTTGTGCACATTTTGAAATCATTGTTTGTTTTTCCTTTAATTAAAGAGCTTAACGCATACTTAAGTAATATATACGCATAATATGCAATTCATTATAACTTACTTCACTATTTAATTCTAAAAAAATGGGTTTCAGTTTGTCATGGCCGATTTTTTCAAATAAATCCATCACACGATTTTGCATCTCTGTTGATAAATTTGATGCAGCGACAAGTCGTTTAATATCCAGCGAAAAGTCGCCTGACGCGCAATTATTCAGATGCGTTATAACTGTCGCTTCTTTAATGGCAAAGGCTTTTGCAATGGATGAAATGGATTGCCCCTTATTAAATAACTTGCCAATTTCAATAGACTTTGCGCTGATTTTATTCGTTATCCTGGGTTGTGGGGAAACACCAGATTTTTCTTTTTCAGCAATTTTGTTGGCCTGACAATGCTTTGTAATGATACTTAAAAAGTCCTTGCCATATCGGTCCAGCCTGACTTCACCAACCCCATGAATTGTCAGCAATTTTTTTGGGGATTGCGGAAAATAGGTTGCCATTTCAATCAATGTATTATCAGAAAAGATGACATAAGGCGGCACTTCGGCATCATCTGCCAGTTGTTTGCGTTTAATTCGTAGCGCTTCGAACAACCTTCGATCATATTCCAATGGTGTCACTTTTGTAATTTCAGCGTCTTTTTCATTTTCATTGATTTCCAGCACACGCCCCAAAACGTTTTCTTCACCGCGAAAAACTTTCCATGCTTTGTCGGTTATACTTAATGATCCATGTTCAGGATCCTGCACCATGAGTTTTTGCTTGATTAACTGATAGGCTAAATCTTTCCATTGCTTTCGTGTTAACTCCATGCCAATGCCATATGTGGAAAGTTGATGATGGTTGAATCGCAAAACTTTCTGCTCTTTTGAGCCACGCAAAACACTGATAATATGGTATGCGCCAAAACGTTCTCCGGTTCGTTTGACACAGGACAAAAATTTTTGTGCCAATACAGTGATATCCTGCTTTGTTTCAAAGCTCTGCACACAATTATCGCACATTTTGCAGCTATTATTGGCATATTTTTCACCAAAATAGGCCAATAAAGGTATTCTTCGACATTCCAGAGATTCGGCAAAGCTGCGAATCGCATTTAAATGTTTTTTAGCGACCGCCTGTTCACTCGGACTTTTTTGATCGATAAAATATTCAATTTTTTTAACATCTCCATACCCATGCAACATCAAACAGTGAGAACGAAGGCCATCCCTTCCTGCGCGACCAATTTCCTGATAATAACTTTCGATATTTTTGGGCATATCAAAATGAAGTACGAAACGCACATTGGGCTTGTCGATGCCCATCCCAAATGCCACAGTGGCCACAATAATTTGAATATCATCTCGGATAAACAATTCCTGATTGCGGTTTCGATCCATCTCAGACAGCCCTGCATGATAAGGCTTGACCGAATAACGCTTGCTTTGAAGAATAATATATAAATCATCTACCTGCTTTCGGGTTGCACAATAAATAATACCGGACTGCCCAGGAAATTGACGAATAAATTTGATTGCCTGATCCAGAGGATTAATTTTAGGTTCAATGCGAATAAACAAATTTTTTCGATCATAGCTGTCAATAAACTCATTCTCATCTTTAAAGCCCAGGCTGTTCTTGATATCCTTCTGAACACGATGCGTCGCTGTTGCAGTGAGTGCAACACAAACTGCCTTTGGAAAACGATTGCGAACTGATATTAACTGTCGATATTCAGGCCGGAAATCATGTCCCCATTCCGAAATACAATGGGCTTCATCAATAGTCAGGCAATCTACTGGTACTTTGTTCAGCAAATCCAAAATATTGTGTTTTAATAATGTTTCAGGTGCAAGATAGAGTAATCTGGCATTGCCTGAAGCCACTTTTCCCATATTGTTTCGGTAAGTGTCAAATGAAAGGCTGCTATTTAGAATTGCACAATTTATCCGAAGTTCGCGCAATTGTTCGATCTGGTCTTTCATCAATGATATCAGCGGAGAAACGACAATTGTAAGTCCATCAAACATGAGAGCCGGTATTTGATAACACAATGACTTTCCGCCGCCAGTTGGCATGATTACCAGGGTATCATTTTTTTTGCATATATTTTCGATAACTGGTTCTTGAAGATTTCTAAATTCCTTATAACCAAACACTTGATTTAGAATTTTCTTCGCTGCGCTTTTGATCATAACTGCACCCATAAAAGATAAATTTGACATTAGAAAAAAAAAAGTATATAGCATACCTTACTGTATCCAATGGATCAAAACTTTTTTGGAAATTTTTTATTTTCCAGGTCAATATAGAGGAGTTAATTGAATGTCAAGTCTTGTGGTTATTGGAACCCAATGGGGGGATGAAGGTAAGGGAAAAATTGTCGATCTGCTGGCTGAAAATGCCAATGCTGTGGTTCGGTTTCAAGGCGGAAACAATGCAGGTCATACAATGGTTGTCAATGGAGAACAATATATCAGCCATTTGTTGCCATCAGGGATTCTACAAGGTAAAACCTGTATGATTGGAAATGGCCTTGTGGTCGATCCAAAAGTATTGCTTGAAGAAATTGATTTTTTTGCACAAAAGGGTATCAAGATTTCGCCGGACAATTTATTTATCAGTGAGCGTGCACATGTCATTTTACCACACCACAAAGTAATTGATATTGGACGAGAACAGCTCATGGGCAAATCAAAGATCGGTACAACTGGTCGTGGCATTGGCCCATGTTATGAAGATAAAGCCGCAAGAACTGGTATCCGATTTGTTGAATTGTGCGATCCGGATTTACTTGAGACCGAAATATCAAAAATTTTACTGGAAAAAAATCATTACATTGAGCACTATCTTAAAATGACTCCCTGTGATGTCCAATCAGTTATCAAGGAATATAATGAATATGGAAAACGATTAAAACCATATGTTACAAATGTTTCTGTTGCGCTGTCAGGCATGATAGACAAAAATATTCTATTTGAAGGGGCACAAGGTACGCATTTGGATATTAATCATGGGACGTATCCTTTTGTTACATCATCCAGTACGCTTGCCGCCAATGCCAGTATTGGCACAGGTGTTGGTCCCAATGACCTTCACGAAATACTGGGAATTGTCAAAGCATATACAACGCGTGTTGGTCAAGGCCCCTTTCCTACAGAATTATTGGATGATATTGGAGATCTGATTCAAGAAAGAGGTGCTGAGTTTGGTGCAACAACAGGGCGTCGGCGTCGATGCGGCTGGCTGGATTTGATGTTAATCAAAAATGCTGCGATTTTGAATGGACTGACCTGTCTGGCTATCACCAAACTTGATGTGCTGACTGGCCTGGATACAATTAAGTTTTGTACAGGTTACAATTATAATGGCAAAAAAATTGAAGGGTTTCCTGCTAATTTAAATGTCCTTGCAGAATGTCAACCTGTTTATGACACATCACCTGGATGGACAGATGATATCAGCCATATTCGATGCATTGATGATTTACCTGATGCAACCCAGTTTTATCTGAAAAAGATTGAAGCCATTACAGGTATTCCCATTGTCATGGTTTCTGTTGGGCCGGCGCGGGATCAGACCATTATGATTCGAAATCCTTTTTCTTAGGAAGACTCTGACACATGTGTTTCCAACGAATGGGGGATGATTGTTCGTTCTCATTGTCTAAGTCAGGATTTTACAGATTGAAACAATTTGCAATTTGATCTATAATATACTGTTTTTATTATTATAATTAGATTGGTCATTAATTATCTTAATCCGCGTAATAGGCGTAATCCAGCTTCAGACAATACAGAATAACGTTACTCTCCCTACCTTTGGATACGCTCGTATATGTGCTTGCGCTTTCCTAATAAATACATTTCCCCATTTGTCTGAATCAGTAGATTTGGGCGTCAAATTTGTAAAAAATATGTTTTTTTAAATAATATATTTTTCACGCCACCCACATCTAAAGATATTCTGAGGAAAACGCTGAAAATAAATCCATTGTTTTGGACTCCAGTTGTTAACCAGGAACTTATTTTTTGAGACTTCCTCAGGAAATAATATGTTACAAAAAAAGTGTAAAATTTAATGTAAAAACTTTCAAAAAAAAATTTTTTTTGATATTTGTAATTTTTTTTGTAAGAAATTCAAAAAATTGGTGTCTATATAAGTAAAGGGGTAAAAAAATTAAACCAAAAAAATGAAAATCTATAAATCGTTTGAAAGAAAGTCATATGAACGTTATTTGTGAAAAATGTCAGGTCGTATATCACTTTGATGAATATAAATTAAATCCTGAAGGTGCATTGTTTCGATGTTTCAATTGTCATCATGTTTTTACAGTAAAACCGGAAATATTCAAAAAAATTCAACATCCAGATGAAGTCGAAAAATCCGATAAAGCTGAAAAACAAGAAACTGTTGCCACTGATATGCAAAAATCAGTTGATTCAGTTACGCCAGAATCTGATTCGTCTGAAAAGAGAACAAGTGATCAAAAACAAAAATCAGTATCGAATAAGATATCGATATTTTCAAATATTAAAGGGGATTTTTCGGGTTCTCTTTCCGCTGCAATAATCACCTTACCCATGGCTATTGGTTATGGAATCATAGCCTTTGCACCAATCGGAATCCATTTTGCGCCACAAGCGGCCCTTTTGGGCATATATACGACAATATTCGGCGCATTTATTGCCGCACTGTTAGGCGGAACGCCACTTCAGATAACAGGTCCAAAAGCACCCTTGACACTGATTCTATCCACCCTGATTGCCAGCTTATGCACAAAAATACCGGGCACTATGGAGAATCGTGATATCATTATCGTGGGGCTGTCTGCACTATGCGTGGGGTCCGCAGGCATATTTCAGGTTTTATTTGGTGTGCTTCGTTTGGGAAATTTGATCAAGTTTGTACCATTTCCAGTTATATCCGGCTTCATGAATGGCATAGCAATTCTGTTAATTGTCAAACAGTTAAAACCATTGATCGGTATGGACAGGCATGTATCTGTGTTAAAAATATTTACAGATCTGTCTTCTTTCCAGCCAGTAACACTGGCTGTAGGACTGACAACCATCATTGTGCTGTTTCTGACCAAAAAATATAATAAAATAAAAATTATTCCAGCATCTCTAATGGGCTTAGGGTCTGGAACGTGTCTTTATTACATAATCGCATTATTTGTTCCAAAAGAAATGATGGGTCCAATCGTTGGCAATATCAATGTCGAATTTCCAACGCCTGATATCTTTTTCCATTTTTTGAAGGCATCCCATCAGATTCAAATTTGGGAGTATATTCCTGATATTGTCATTACAGCATTTGTTTTAGGGTTATTAGGTTCCATGGAATCCCTACTCAGTTCGGTCGTCTCCGATAATTTGACAGATAGCCGGCACAACAGTACACAGGAACTTGTTGGTCAGGGAATTGCAAATATTTCGTGCGCATGCTTTGGTGCGCTTCCAGGCGCTGGATCTGTTCCACGCAGTCTGGCCAGTTTTAATGCAGGCGGACGTACACGTATGGCCGGTATGCTATGTGGTGGCGTTATTTTTGTTGTGATTATGAGCATTGGCAAATTTGTAGGCAAAATTCCAATGGCTGCGATTGCTGGAATTATCACATCTGTGGGAATATCCTTGTTTGACAGTTGGACACTCAGCCTTATCAAAAAACTGACTGCTCCTAAAGAACAACGACGCGTTGCCCTGGTTAATTTGTTGATAACGCTCACTGTTGCCGCAGTGACTGTCAGTATCAATTTGATTGTTGCTGTTGGTATTGGCGTGGCCATTGCATCGGGGTTGTTTATGTCAAAAATGGGAAAATCCATTATCAAGCGCAAATACGATGGCAGTCAATTTCACTCAAAAAGAATGCGAAGTCTGGCTGATAGCGAATTACTTGAAAAAGAAGGCAAAAGAATTGTTGTTTTTGAACTTCAGGGCCCTTTATTTTTTGGATCTGCCGAGAATCTGTCTACACAGATCGAGGAAGCTATCGAAACTGCAACGTATTGCATTATTGATATGAAACGTGTTACTGAAATTGATAGCACCGGAGCCAATATTCTCACACAGTTGAAACGCACTTTTGAAAAAAATCAAAAGCATCTTTTGTTTACGTTTTTAAAAAATAGTCAGACACTATGGGGATTTCTCGAAATTATGGATATTACCCAGCAATTGGAAAATCTGAGATTTTTTTCTGACACAGATTCTGCGCTGGAATGGTCTGAAGACGATTTATTGGCAAATCTTCCGCAGCGTATAGGCGCGCGTAATGAAGTCTGTTTTGAGGAAATGGACATTGTCAATGGGTTTACACCAGATGAACTCCAAGTGTTGAAAACAAAACTATTTTGCGAAACTTATAAGGAAGGGGACTCCATTTTTCGTGAAGGAGATCCTGGTCGAGACATGTATTTTTTGACGAAAGGTTCGGTCAGTGTTAAGATCAGATTGCGCGAGAGAAATCAGCTAAAACGCATTTTCACATTTACTTCCGGGGTTATATTTGGAGAGGTCGCACTCCTTGATGGTAAACCTCGTTCTGCTGATATATGGTCTGAAGAGGATACTGAAGTTTATCGTTTATCTTTAGATGCTTTCGATGAATTACGAGGAGAAAACCCCGAAATTGCAATCAAACTGATTCAAAATATGGCACGTACTTTGACACGTCATTTGCGGCGAAGCTCTGATGAAGTCCGTGCGCTTGAGGATTCATAAAAAACGTTAAAAATTGGTTTTCTATGAATAGCCCTATATTTAGTATTTGACAAACGAATCTGATTCTGTGCATAAGATATTTTATTTTTTATGGGAGATTTATTTTCATGGCAAACATGCCCGAACATATCAAACAAGTCAATGAAATCAAGTCAAGTATACTGGAAGTGGTCGATTATAATTACTGCGGACAAAGAGATATTGATATACAAATAGAGCAGCCAGAGTTTACATCACTATGCCCAATGACAGGGTTGCCTGATTTTGCGAGGATTCAAATACAATATACGCCCAATCAATACATTGTCGAGCTTAAATCATTGAAATACTATTTACTTCAATATAGAGATGTAGGCGTATTTTATGAACATCTCGTGAATATCATGCTTGATCATCTCGTTGAAAAGGTCAGCCCCAAAACAATGACTATTACTGGTAGTTTTACACCGCGTGGTGGCATTCAAACGCGTGTTGTCGCATCATATAATCAATAATATACTTGATATTGATCAATGAATCAGAATATCCAAAGGAGTTTTTTATGAAACAATCCATTTGCATATTGAATCTAATGTGCATTTTTATTTTGATATTTATTGGATGTACAAGAGATCCATTTTATCGGCAAGGAAATAATATTGACATTGAGCTCAAGAAGAAAATCGGCATTGTTGCTTTTGACAATCGGGAAAAATTAATATCTCAAGCCAGTATTGACAAATTTTACACAAACATTGTTTCTCACATGAAACAACAAGATCCTTCCTTATACTTTATTGTCAATGATAACATGCCTGAAGTCTTGCAGACAACGTCAAGATTGTTATCCCCAGATCATATAGATAGACAGGCCCTCATTGAATCCGCTAGAAAACAAGGTTATCAAGCACTTATTTGGGCCCGGATACATGATATGGGAATAGTTTATCAAAAGGCAGGTATTTGGGGCTTTCGAAAAAAAATGCCATTTGTTCAATTTAGTGGTGAGTTTTCATTGTTTGATTGTGAAACCCATACAAAATTATGGTATTTGCCTTTAGAAGAAACCTATCGTCTGGATAAACTGTTTAACGCCAATGAGGAAAAACAATCTGTATTGAACGACATTACAATAAACAAAGAGTTGGCACGTTTATCAGAGAACATTGCATCCCAACTGGTTGTCGTTTTGAAAAATGAACCATGGAAAGGCTTTATTATTGAAAATAATAATGATTTATATGTCATTTCATCGGGTTTGAAAGCAGGTGTTGTTAACAACATGACATTAAATGTCATTGGCTCTATGGGTACTATCAATGGTATATATAATCAAACATATGTGGTTCCAGGCAATTCAATTGGGCAGATCCAGATCGTTGAGGTGGATGATCATACATCAAAAGGCGTTCCATTATATGGCAATCAACTTGAAAAATCTGTGAGTGTTTGCAGATAATTATATTTGAAAAGATTAGAAATGCCTGGAAAATAACATGCTCATACGAAGGAGCTTTTTATGCACACCAATGTGGATGTATATATAACTAATGAGATCGCAATACCAGAGGATCAATTGCCATTTGATGCCATCGAATCCTTAAAAGACCATCTTATTTTTACTAATCCACAATGGCTTGAAAATAAAAAACGTGGTTATTGGAATGGTAAAACTCCAGAAAAACTATATTTTCTAAAATCTCGTAATAATAAACTTATCATGCCGCGCGGATTTATCCATCAATTGAAATCAATACTGACCCCATTTGACTTGAACCTTGTCATTCATGATCAAACCCGCATGCTGGATGATATTGATTTTGAGTTTACCGGACATCTATATGATTTTCAAGAACGTGCTGCCAGGGTTATATTGCAACGTAAATTTGGGGTCTTTAACTGTCCCACAGGTGGCGGGAAAACTGTTGTCGCCCTGTATTGTATTGCAAGCAGAAAACAACCGGCACTGGTCATTGTGCATAACAAAGAGCTTTTATATCAATGGTGTAAACGTGCCATGGAATTTCTCAATCTGCAGGAAACGCAAATTGGATTGATTGGGGATGCTCAATTTAGTATTGGCTCACATGTGACCATTGCTATTGTTAACAGCCTTTACAAACATGCACTTGAGGTAAGAGATCATATTGGCTTTTTTATTGTTGATGAATGCCATAGAACACCATCACGCACCTTTGTTGAGGCATCATCGGCATTTGATTCGCGATATATGTTAGGCCTTTCAGCCACGCCCTATCGTCGAGATAAACTGACCCAGGTTATCAATTTTTATATGGGAGGACAATTAATTAACATTTCACCGCAGGAATTGCAGGTCAAATCCAGAATTATGCAGGCAAGAGTTATTGTTCGGCGCACTCTTTTTGATTATGATTATGCGGTTGATGAAGATTATCAAGCCATGATGACTGCTTTAACCGAGGATTCCGCACGTACTGAATTGATTGTTGCTGATGTTATCAAACATGCCCAAACAAACAGTGGCGTTGGCCTGGTTATTTCTGACCGAAAAGATCATTGCAAGGCGCTTTTCAATAGAATCGTCCAAAATGATGTTTCTGTCCGACTATTAACCGGCGATGTCCCCAATAAAGAACGTAAAGAAATTACAGAAGAGTTGTCTCGTGGCGATGTTCAGGTGTTGGTTGCCACATCTCAATTGATTGGCGAAGGGTTTGATTTAAAACAATTATCAGCACTCTTTTTGACCATGCCTGTGAAATTTACCGGACGAATCAAGCAATATGTTGGCAGAATTCTGCGTACAGATAAAGATAAGCAAGATGCAATTATATATGATTATGTAGATCAACCCGGTGTTTTGCAGGCATCGTTTATCTCCAGGAGAAAGGCGTACTTGGAGTTGGGTATTAAAGATATCAATTGATATTGTTTTATTCCTGTTTTGTTTCAGACATTACTTTTTTTAATTTTTCACGTGCGCGATGTAATACTGTATGCGTTCTTTTTACAGGCAGTTTAATGATTTCAGCCACTTTTTCAATGGATTCGCCATCAAAATAATGCATTTTAAGAACAAGCTGATATCGGGCAGGTAATTCTTTCATACAGTCCAGAATTTCTTTCAGCGCCAAACGTGCATCCAATTGTTTTTCCGAATTGTAGCCCATGCTTTCCTGAATATTTTCCAATGGTACGCGCGCATACTGATTGCCAATACTTGCCGGATCCTTTCGTTCGATATAGTTGATTGTTGTATGTACGGCTACTAGCTTAATCCAGGCTGTCAAACCCTGGCCAAGTTCTTCTTTGTATTGACGAAGTTTCTTACATTTCTTATCTAATAATTGAACAAAAACATCATTGCGCAAATTTTCCAGATCCTGGTCACAAAAAGGGACGCGCTTATTCATTAACACTTTGCGAACAGTAAAAAAGACCATCTGCCAATACATCTGAACCAATGGCGTATGGTTATTGTATTTAAGGCTTTGTTCGAGTATATGACGATCATTATTTTTATCATTTGATTTCATTTTTTTTTCAGGCCATTTTTTCAATTGTTTATTTTTTTTATGTTTACACGTTTTTTTGTGAAACTCAAGATATTATTCATTCAATTTGACAATAACTGAAATGGATGAACGAACACGATTGTAATTCTAACTTTGACGTTGACCAATGTTCGGTTGAGATTGAGTTCATGTTCGTCAACGTAAATGTAAACCTTCACGAGCAAAGCCGAAGATTAATAAGAAATGCTCTGAAAATAACATGCTCATTTTTCTTGATCGTACAAAAAAAATAAGGTCGTGTAGAGACGTAGCATGCTACGTCTCTACAGGGGCGCATTCCAAAAAAGTCGGACATACATTGAGGATCATTGAAAAATGATTTATTTCGGCAAATCCATGAACAGCGTAGGGCTAAAGCCCAACGCTGAATGGAAAAAGGACGCTAAAGCGCCCTCAATACCCATAAGCAATTCATTCAATAAAGTGGTTGATCATTTCAATATGGATAAAATTTGCCTGCAACCAATTCAGTACCTATATAACTTGAGGGCGCTTTAGCGTCCTTTTTCCATTCAGCGTTGGGCTTTAGCCCTACGCTGTTCTTGGATTTGCCGAAATAAATCATTTTCAATGTTTCTCTCTAAAAAGTCCGACTTTTTGGGAATGCGCCCGAGACGTAGTATGGCTACGTCTCTACAGTACATTTACCTCAAAACGAACAATATCAATAAATGAGTATGTTCTTTTCAGACCGGTATCATTTAAAAATTGGCTTTCGTTTTTCCAGAAAAGCTGCCATAGCTTCCTGAAGGTCATCTGATGGCAAAATTGCAGCATTTTTTTGTGAAACATAAGCAAGACCCGCATACACGCCATTATCTCGACTATATTGTACAACTTCCTTTATATTCTGAACAGTCTGAGGTGAGTTCTCAGCAATTTCAGTTGCAATTGTATTCGCCTTCTCTAATAATGCGGCGTTACCATCACACATATGCGTAATAAAACCTATCTTACGTGCTTCATCAGCAGAAAAATTTCTACCTGTCAATGCCAGCTCATTAAACCAACCATATCCGATAATATAAGGAAGTCGTTGAAGCGTACCTAGATCCGCAACAATGGCAATTTTTGTTTCTCTGATAGAAAACGTGGTATTTTTTTCAGCAATACGAATATCACAAGCAGACAACAAATCAATTCCAGCACCGATACACAAGCCATGTGCTGCAGCAATAACTGGTTTTCTGCATTTTTCAACAGCGTTCATGCTTTCCTGAAGTTCGATGATTGCATTTCTGAATAATTCTTTGTTACCCAATGCTTTGCCAAAAATATCAGCTGCTGCCATGAGATCAAGACCTGTGGTGAAATGTTTTCCATTGGCCTTGAGCACGACAACCCGAACATCAGAATCATCAGACATGACCTGGAATGTATCCTTAATTTCTGAAAAAAAATCAGGTGTGATGGCATTGCCTTTTTCAGGCCTGTTGAGCGTTAACCAGGCAATATGATCTTTTTTCTCAATGGATATATAGTTTGACATATGATCTCCTATTTTTCAGTAATGGTTTCTTCAATTTGATGCCCAAAATGACGACCTGAAGATTCAACCATTCCCAAAACTGTATCCCCTGGTTTGAGTTTTACAACTGATACAGCTTTACCATCAGTATCTACCAATCGAATCGTTTCTGCATTCTGAAGAATCGTATTGACCGGACCATTAGGGCCGGTGCCTTCGATGAGAAGCAAAGGACGTTGCTCAATTTTTAATCGCCCGACTGTCAGGGTTTTGGCATTTCCATTGGCATCTACGCCCAGGACTTCATCACCTGCCTTTAGTTCAGATAAATAGCGTGTTCGCCCACCAGGAATTTTGATATAGGCATGCACTGGTCCGGCATTGACACGAAAAGGCCTTGGTGACACGTATGGATTTTCTATGCTTTCCGAATGTACCAGAAACATGGCCCGACTGCTGTTACCAATTAAACAGCCTTCACCCTCTTTCATGAGTGTACAGGTATCAACACATACACGATCTCCCATTCCCAGTGAACGAATGGTTTCAATCGTAAAGGATGTTAAATTTATGTTTTGGGAATCTGATTTAAGATTTTTTATAATTTCACGTGCCTGTACAGGATTTGCTTGCGTAATAATGACACCATCAACGCCTTTTTCCAAAATGCCCAGAGCAGTACGTGCATCGTCAAGATTGTCGCATTCCACAAAAATATTATTTGTTTGTGCCACAAGATTTTCCAAAGGAATAATTGTCCAATCTGATGTTCGTACAATTACTTTTTTGCTTCGTGTCAATGACACAATGGATTCTTCATCATCCTGTGAATGCACATCAACATATTCAATATCAGTATCCCATTTGATATCACCATCCTCAGAAACTGTTTGAATAATCCCCAGCTCCTTTACCTTCTCGCTCGTTCCCTGCGGAACGATAACCGCATCTGCGCCAGCCTCAAGGGCATCAGTGATCATCTCTTTATTCCAGGGAATGGCTTTTAACCAGATTTGTTTTTTGGTTTGCATAATACTTACTCTCTTTTGATTAATATTTTTCTCAACAATGCGCCTGTCATTACACTATATGGTTCATAAATGCAAGAAATATATAATCGAGTAAATGTTTCACTTGATTATTTTATCACGATTGATATGATTTGACCAAAATGCAAAAAAAATATATATTAAAAACCAGTCATTATTTACAAACCGGATAGAACATATGAATGATCAGCAAAAAAAACAAGAGCCTGTACACATCAGATCCATCATTTCAGATGTGTTAAAAAAGTATAGTCAGACAAAACAATCAAATATATTTCAAATATGTGAAATATGGGAATCAGCAGTTGGAACCACCATTGCCAATGATTCGCGTCCATGGAAAATAAAAGGTGAGGTGCTTGAGGTACATGTATCAGGCCCATCATGGTTGCAGCAACTAAACTATATGAGAAATGATATCATTCAAAAACTAAATGAACATTTGGGCCAACAGGTAATTAAAAAAATTCGTTTTTCTGTAGCACACCTTCCAAATAAACCACAGTTATAAATAATTTGACACATAAGCATTCATTCAATATAATCCATGTTCATTCAAGATTAATGATTAATCATAAAGGAGTAAATCATGACTGACCCATTATTTCAAAAAATACAAATTGGCCGATTGACGCTGAAAAATCGAATATACATGCCAGCCATGCACCTTAACATGGCAGCAGATTTTAAAGTGACTGATCGACTGGTAAATTTTTATGCTGAACGCGCACGCGGCGGTGCCGCAATGATTTCAGTGGGATATGCCACTGTTGATGAAATGTCTGGAAATTCTATGAATATCGGTGCGCATTCTGATGATCATATTCCTGGATTGAAACAATTGTCTGATGCCATCAAATCCAATGGTGCCTTATCAGTTGTCCAGCTAAATCATGCTGGCCGATATAATTTTTCTTTTTTTCTTGATGGTAAAACGCCAGTTGCACCATCAGCCATAGCATCACGCCTTACACGAGAAACCCCTCGTGAATTAACTATTGATGAAATCAAGCAAATTATCACCGCTTTTGCCTGCGCTGCAAATCGTGTCAAACAGGCTGGCTATGATGCAGTTGAAATCCTGAGTGGAACAGGCTACCTGATCAGCCAGTTCTTATCTCCACTGACAAACCATCGTGAAGATGAATATGGGGGGGATCTGAAATCTCGTATGCGCTTTGGTCTTGAAATTATGCAGGCAATTAAAGCAAAAACAGGTTCTGATTATCCACTGATTGTCCGCATGAATGGGAATGAATTTATGAAAGATGGCTCTTCAACAAAGGATTTGATTAATTACGCCATCGCCTTAACCAACGTTGGTGTTGATGCCTTGTGTATCAACGTGGGTTGGCATGAAGCCAGAGTGCCTCAAATTGTATCTGAAGTGCCACGCGGTATATATGGATATCTTTCCAGGCGCATCAAGGAATCTATCAATGTTCCTGTCATTGCCAGCCATCGAATCAATGATCCAAAGATTGCACGCGAAATGATTGCTGACAGCTTATGCGATATGGTCGCGTTAGGGCGAAGTCTCATTGCTGATCCATACTTTCCTAAAAAAGCGGAAAGTCATCGTGAAAAAGAAATTGTGCATTGTATTGCCTGCGCCCAGGGGTGTTTTGACAATTTGTTTAAGTTGAAATCTGTTGAATGTCTTTGCAATCCAATGGCAGGTTATGAAAAGGAACGTGCCATTCAAAAAACATCAACCCCTAAAAAAATCATGATTATCGGTGGCGGTGCTGCGGGAATGAGCGCTGCTATCGCAGCCCATGATCGTGGTCATAATGTCACCATTTTTGAAATATCAGACAAATTGGGCGGGCAGCTATTGTTGGCTGGTGCACCTCCGGGACGAGAGGAATTTTGTGTATTGGCACAGGATCTCGCCAATCAGGTATCAGTGCGAAAAATCTCTGTCGCTTTTAACAAACGTGTTGATGTAGCAATCATACAATCCTTTGCGCCTGACCACATTGTATTGGCGACAGGTGCAGCTCCCATAAGTCTTCCCATTCCTGGCGTAGATCAGGATCATGTGGTTCAGGCATGGGATGTTTTAGCGGGTTGTGTGCATACAGGTAAAAATGTTGTCATTATTGGTGGCGGTGCGGTTGGCGTGGAAACATCTTTGTTGTTAGCGGATAAGGGCACACTATCTGGTGATGCTGTAAAATTTCTATTACTCAATCAGGCTGAACCGATTCAGGATATTGTTGAAATGGCTTCACAAGGTACAAAGAACATAACTATCATTGAAATGATTGATAAAATTGGCAAAGACATTGGAAAGAGTACCCGATGGGGCATGCTTCAAGATATTGGCAGACGAAATATTGATATCAAAGTGAATACCCGTGCTTTGGCTATTCACGAAAAATCTATTCGGGTCGCATCAGGTGATACTGAAATGGATATTCCCGCTGATTCTGTTGTTCTTGCTGTTGGGGCAAAATCATCATGCCCACTAAAAGATGAAATTGCATCAGCAGGTATTTCATACAGTATTGTTGGCGATGCATCTGCCATAGGAAAGGCTTTTGATGCTATACATCAGGGGTTTACTGTGGGAAGAGAATTATAATTTTATAATATCCAAGTGGAACTATGAAAAAAATATTGATATTTACAATTTTTCTGATGACAATGGCTATCGTGCCTTCTGCATGGTCTGAAACCAGAGAAGCCGTCTGGTCTGATAGATTCTATCCCAATGATCCATTTGAATTAAAGCTAATGATTGAAAAATTGACATATGCAGCCAAAAAAAGTTCGGATATTCAATTACCAGATGGCCAGCTTAAGGCACTCATTATGCCGCATGCTGGCTATATTTATTCTGGACTGACAGCAGGGCATGCAGTCAATGTTTTAAAAGCCAATCAATTTTCAAAGGTCATTATCATGGGACCGGATCATCGGGTGGGCATGAATTATGTGGCAATCAGCCAGGTTGATTCCTATCAAACGCCCTTTGGAAAAGTTAAGTTACATGCTGATACCAATAAACTCAGGCAATATCCATCAGTATTCAGATCGTCTAAATATTCAGATCAAGCAGAACATTCCATTGAGGTTATTTTGCCATTTTTACAATATATTTTAAAATCATTTGAATTTATACCAATGGTTGTTGGCCAGATTGATCCTAAAATTCTTGTTTCATACATTGAACTTTTACTGGATGATCAAACCCTGCTGGTCTCTAGCTCTGATCTTTCACATTATTTAAAATATCGTGCTGCAATTGATTCAGATAATCAAACCATTGATTTGATTTTAAAAAAAGATATCAAAGCATTGGCAAATAAAGATAATGCCGCTTGTGGTATTATACCGATACAGGTAATACTTTATCTGGCAAAAAAATTTAACTGGACGCCAGTGTTACTTCACAAATCCAATAGTGGCGACACAGCTGGCGATAAAACACGCGTGGTAGGTTATGCGACTATCGCGTTTTTTGGAGGTACAAAAATGACATCATCGCAAGATCATTTAACCCAGGCCCAGGGACAGGCGCTACTAAAGCTGGCTCGTTCAACAATTGCAAAAAAGCTGGGAAAAACTTATGAGGCCCCATCTGATGAAATCCTCAAAGATAAAGCACTCCAGGCCCAACAAGGCACCTTTGTCACATTGAATATTCATGGTCGATTGCGAGGATGCATTGGATCCCTGGTTGGCCAGACAGCATTGGTAAAAGGTGTTGAAGACAATGCAATCAATGCGGCATTTCACGATCCCCGATTTAATCCGCTTTCAGCTGATGAATATAACAACATTCATGTTGAAGTGAGTGTTCTGACAGATCCCCAACCCCTTGAATATACAGACACCAATGATTTGATTAATAAACTCAAGCCAAAAGTTCATGGTGTCATACTCAGAAAAGGGTATGCATCAGCCACGTTTTTGCCGCAAGTGTGGGATCAATTGCCAACGCATGAGGTTTTTTTATCTCATCTTTGTTTAAAGGCTGGATTACCAGGAGATACATGGAAAAAGGATCATCTGGATATTCAAACATATACAGTTCAGTATTTTGAAGAATAAGGAGTTATTATTTTGAACACTTTTACGACTCAGTGGCAAAAAAGATTAGATAGCGATCAGTTTGCAAAGCACAATGGCATTGAAATGATTGAAGCTGATGTTGGATATGCTCGGGTCAAAATGGATATTCAGCCTTACCATCAAAATGGTGTTGGCATTGTTCATGGCGGCGCTATTTTTACATTGGCAGATTTCGCATTTGCAATTGCAGCCAACTCTCGTGAACAGGTCGCTGTAGCAATAAATGTGTCCATTGCATTTATCAAGGCAGTCAAGCAAGGAACTGTGTATGCTGAGGCAAAAGAATTATCTGTTAACCCAAAACTAGGCGTGTATCAGGTGGATGTTGTGGATGAATCTAAAGATTTGCTAGCGAGCTTTCAAGGCATGGCCTATCGTAAACGCCAATAGATGGGGTCGGACCAAGCCAACCCATTGTTATTCATTAATTTTCAATAAAAAAATGTCTGTTTTTACCCGCTATAATGCTCTTTTTGGTATCAAAAAGAGCATTATAGTATAGGGAATAAATTCATGACAACAATATCTGTGAAAGATCAATAAAAACAGTAGTTTGCCATAGAAAGAATTCATTGTTTTAATAGCAGTTTTGGAATCCTTCTTATTTTTAGACCATTTCGCTTATGCGCTATCCTGATCAAGGGAAAGGTTCTCAATTTCGTGAATCTGTATTCCTGTTATTTCAGATATTTGCTTTATTGAAAGCTGTTTTGCAGAAATCATTTTTTTTACAACAAAATCAATGCCTTCTTTCCTGCCTTCTTTCCTGCCTTCTTTCTTGCCTTCTTTCCTGCCTTCATTTAGGCCTTTTTCTTTTGCTGCCTTTTCTAATAATCCAAAACTATATTCATCAATCATTTTTGCACGTTCTTTTGGTGTAATATCATCGCGTTTAATTTGATGAAAAATTTTTTTTATTACGGGTCGATCATATTGTGTTTCATCAACCTCTTCATCAAGGCTGTCATTGATTGCTATCATCCATTGCCGGTATGGTTCAGGAGTCTGTTCATTGACATATTTAGGACAGACATAGATCACTTTATGAAAAATTTCACCAAAGGGTTTTCCATCTATCGTTTTTGGATCAAAATCAATAACGCCAATATCATTTTTATATTTATCCCCGGATGTCAAAACGACCAACGTAAATACCTTCTGCACTGGAAAATAATCACTTGATGATTTGATTTGATCCAGTATTGCAGCACAATGGTAATGTAAAAAACGATGGTAGTGGTCAAAATGACGAACATGTTGAATATCCAAAATAATTCTGTTTACACTGTCTTCAGCGTATAAATCAAAGCGACAATCAACATTCCCAACTGGCGGATCAAATGTCTTTTCTGTTTCTACTTTTTCTATCTGAATGTCAGTTCCAAAAAAATCATCAATAACAGATTTAAAAATTTCAAGATCTGAAAATGCCTTTTTAAATATCACACCATATTGTAATGAACCTACTTTTAACAACATTTTACCCTCCTTGATTGTGAAAAATTAATGAAAATTTGATTGATTGGCTGATCATTTATACGAAAACCACAAAAGATAAAAAGAATAATGCAAATTTTTTACTTGCATAATTTAAATTAGTTCCATTGCCTTTTTTTGAAATTATTAGTTTTCATACATATACACAAGTCACAATTCACGATGACACGAAACCCAATGTCCATCAGATACCTGTTTGAGAGTTGGGACATCTGTCTCACATTCTTGAGACGAACATGAACATCGTCCAAAAAACTGACATCCAGCTAGCGATTTGGAAAGTTTTGATACCTCCCCTTTTATTGGCCTGAATCCATCTGTTTTATCAATGTCTGGTATACAAGCCAGAAGGCTTATCGTGTATGGGTGTCTTGCATTGATAAATAAGTCCTGAACATTAATAATTTCAACGATAGCGCCCAAGTACATAACAGCAACCCGGGTGCAAACATATTTTAGTATCAATAGATTATGTGTTATGAATACATAAGTCAGCCCAAGATTTTTTCTGATTTCATTCAGCAGAATCAAAATTTGTGCCTGAACAGAAACATCAAGGGCTGAAGTTGGCTCGTCCAATACAATGAATTCTGGCTGAATGGCTAGTGTTCTTGCAATACAAATTCGCTGACGTTGACCGCCTGAAAATTCATGGGGATATCGATTCAGATGAGATTCGTTCAATCCGACCTGTTGAAGGCAGTTCAGAATACTTTCTTGTCTGTTGTCTGACCTCTTTTGTTGACGCGCTTTTATGGCCTCTCCCATGATTTGTTTGATTGTCATCCGGGGATTCATGGCCGATGCATGATCCTGCAAGACCATTTGAAGTTTTTGGCGAATGCCTGTTTTTTTCAATTGATGAAGGTTCATAACTGCGATATTCACAGGCGTATCTTTTTGATAATATAAGATTTTTCCATGAGTGGGTGTATAATAACGTATCAACGTTTTTCCCAGCGAACTCTTCCCACATCCTGATTCGCCAACCAGACCGATGCTTTCACCTTTTATAATTGTCAAATCAATATTATTGACTGCCTGAAGCCTATTTATTGGACGTCTCAGTAGTGGACTTAATTGTTGATAATACAGTGATAAATTTTGCGTTTGAATGAGTGTGTTCATATTGTATATATTGCTAAAATTTGAATTAATTATTAAATTAAATCTGATACAAATAACCATTAACAATGTCAACAATTATTCTCGGAAAACTGATCTTTTACCATAATAATTTCAGAAATAATTTGAATAAAAGCATCCACCAGATCAGGGTCAAAACTTTTTCCTTTGAGCTGAATAATCTCATTTAATGTATCATCGACAGACCAGGCCTTTTTATAGGGTCTTTCTGATGTCAATGCATCAAAAACATCAGCCAGTGCTGCAACGCGACCTTCTAATGGAATCTCTGTTTTTACAAGTTTATTGGGGTATCCTGTACCATCCCATTTTTCATGATGTGTATATGCAATAGAAACAGCCATTTGTATTAAGGGGCTTTCAACCATTGGGATTACAGTTTTACCATTGGCATTCTGTCCAGACAAGATACGCTTGCCGATAACAGTGTGCTGTTTCATTATTTCGAACTCTTCAAAAGTAAGCTTTCCAGGCTTGAGTAATATTGAATCTGGTATACCAATTTTTCCGACATCATGCATAGGACTCGCATAAAGAATTCGTTCGCATTCTAATTCAGGTTGACCAATATGTCTGTATAGTAAATGACAATAATTGCTCATTCGTTTGATATGCATACCTGTTTCAGTATCCCGATACTCTGATGCCAGTCCCAGGCTAAAAATAATTTGCCGCTGAGTTTCAAACAGTTCATATGTTCTTTTTTGGACAAGCTCTTCAAGTTTATCACGATGTTCTTTCAAGTCCAATTGTGACTTGATACGTTCACAAACAATAGGCATACAAAATGGCTTTGTAATATAATCCACTGCTCCCAGTGACAGACCTTTGGTTTCATCAGCATCACTGTCCAAAGCGGTTGTGAAAAAAACAGGGATGTTCTTTGTTCGTTCCTCAGCCTTCAGCATTTTACAGACAGTATAGCCATCAATGTCAGGCATCATAATATCTAAAAGAATCAGGTCAGGTTGTTTTTCACAAGCCAATTTAAATGCCTGTTGACCACGCGTCGTTGCAATCAAGCGATAAGTGTCTTTCAATACCTCTCGCAAAATGTCGATATTTTTAGGAATATCATCTACAATTAAAAGCGTGTGTTTTTTTGTCATGATTTTCCTTGTATTGCTTTGATTCGGTTAATAAGGAAATTTCAGAGATACACGAAGGAAAGCTCTGAAAATAACGTCCCCATTATTGATATTTTTCGTTTTGAGGTAATTCTACTGTAGAGACGTAGCATGCTACGTCTCTACACGACCTTATTTTTTTGTACGATCAAAAAAAATGAGCATGTTATTTTCAGAGCATTCCGAAGGAATTCTCTGAAAATAAGTTCCCCATTTAAAAATGCTTGACTGTTCAACAATTTAAAATCAAGCATATGCGTACCAAACTTTTCATTTTTGTTTTTGAACCAGGATTACACTGAAGAAGATGAATAAGATGAATTAAAAGTGTTTTATTTCATCTTATTCATTTTCTTCAGTGTAATCCTGGTTCAAAAACAAAATAAACACTTATTAAATGAGGAACTTGTTTTCAGAGATTTCCTAAGCAATCATTCATTTGATAAATACTTTTAAGTACGCTACAATTTCAATATTTCAATATTTCAATATTTCGATACAATAAATAGAACACAACCATTGATTATTGCAAGGAAAATTTCAATAATTCTTGAATCAATAATGAAATCTTGTAAAAAATGTATTTTTCTGTTATTTGTACATTAAATACAATATTTATGGAGGCTCATTCATGCAAATTCAAAATATTTGCGGTGAAGGTTTATCGTTTGATGACGTACTTCTTATTCCTTGCCGCTCTGATGTCTTACCCAAAGATGTGAATACAACAACGTTTCTGACAAGAGATATTCAATTAAATATTCCAATAGTATCCGCTGCGATGGATACTGTGACTGAGTACGAAACAGCCATACAATTGGCGAGACATGGCGGGCTGGGATTTATTCATCGGAATATGAGTATTGAACGTCAAGTGAGAGAGGTTGAGCGGGTAAAAAAATCTGAAAGCGGGATGATTATTAATCCTATTACTATTCATCCTGATAAACCGGTTCGTCATGTTTTAAAGCTCATGCAGCAATATAGTGTTTCCGGTGTTCCAGTTACTCAGGGAAAGATATTGTTGGGTATTGTCACGAATCGTGATCTTAGATTTGAAACCAATCTTGATACCCCTGTTTCTGAAGTCATGACCAAAGACAACCTGGTAACTGTTTCTGAAGGCATAACGCTTGAAGAATCCAAAAGATTACTTCATCAACACCGGATTGAAAAATTACTGGTTGTGGATAAGGAAGATCGCCTTGTCGGGATGATTACCATTAAAGATATTGAAAAAATAAAAAAATATCCAAATGCCTGCAAAGACAGTATGGGACGATTAAGAGTTGGTGCCGCTGTCGGCGTTGGGCCAGATATGGAGCAACGAACCCAGGCCTTATGGGAGGCCCATGCGGATGTTATTGTTATTGATGCGGCACATGGTCATTCCAAAAATGTAATTGAAGCTGTTCGTACGTTGAAAAGTAATCATCCAGACATGCCATTGATTGCCGGAAATGTGGCGACTAAGGAAGGCGCTGAGGATCTCATTCAAGCTGGCGCTGATGGTATAAAAATAGGTATTGGCCCAGGTTCTATCTGTACAACCCGTATTATCGCAGGTATTGGTGTGCCTCAGGTTACTGCAATTTCAAATTGCCGGGTTATTTCAGAAAAATATGACATACCTGTTATCGCTGATGGTGGCATCAAATATTCCGGTGATGTTGTAAAAGCCATTGGTGCAGGTGCTCATTCGGTTATGATTGGTGGATTGTTTGCCGGCACTGATGAAAGCCCAGGGGAAATGATTATTTTTCAAGGCCGAAGTTATAAAGTTTATCGGGGAATGGGTTCTATCGAGGCAATGAAAGAAAGAACCAAAGACCGGTATCATCAAGAACACGTTGAAGATAACGAGAAGCTTGTCCCAGAAGGTATTGAGGGCAGAGTTCCTTATAAAGGTACATTGGCTGGAACTGTCCATCAAATTATTGGCGGATTGAAATCCGGCATGGGTTATATGGGAAGCGCTACAATCGAAGAACTCCGAAAAAAAGCGCAATTCATTCGTATATCACCTTCAGGGCTTCGAGAAAGTCATGTGCATGATGTTATTATCACAAAGGAAGCGCCCAATTATCGATTGGATTGAACGTACATATAGAAATTTCAAAGATATTCCAATATATGACAAAGGAGACGAATCTTGTGATAATTGATATTCATACCCATATTTTTCCAAAGATTATTCAAAATCAACGTGATCTTTTCTTTGAGGGTGAACCCGCCTTCAAGCTTCTGTATGATAATCCAAAATCTATTATTGTAGGTGTAAAACAATTAATCGAAGCAATGGATAAAGACAATGTTGACAGGTCTGTTGTATTTGGATTTCCATGGAAAAATGAACAATATTTCAAACAAAACAATGATTATGTCATGGAAGCTGTGGCCAAATATCCGGATCGTTTGTATGGTTTCTGTTGCCTTGATCCATATCATCCCAACAGTGTAAAAGAGGTTGAACGATGTTTAAATGCCGGATTGTCAGGAATTGGTGAATTGGCATTCTATACATCTGATATAAACGAAGAAACAATCAGGCATTTGCAACCAATCATGAGAATGGCACAAATGAGCAATAAACCGGTGATGATTCATACAAATGAACCAGTTGGTCATCTATATCCTGGTAAAACGCCTCTGTCAGTAAAGTCCATATACCATTTTGTTCAATGTTTTCCAAACAACAAAATAATTCTGGCGCATTGGGGAGGGGGTGTTTTTTTCTATCATCTTTTGAAAAAAGAAGCCAAAGATGTTTTAGCAAATGTATACGTTGATTCTGCAGCATCCATATATTTATATGATCACCGGATCTGGTCAGTTGCCTGTGACATCATTGGATCGGAAAATATTCTTTTTGGAACAGATTACCCTTTGCTTCCTGCCAATCGTTATTTTAAACAGATTGAGGCAAACATTAATTTGAAAGGTTCAGATATTGATAATATTTTAGGTATGTCTGCCTTGAATATTTTGTCGTAATTTTTTCTTGACATTTTCTTTGTATGGCTGTATATGATTTTTTAACTTTATTGAGGGATCGTCTAATGGCAGGACGACGGGTTCTGGCCCCGTTAATCCAGGTTCGAGTCCTGGTCTCTCAGCCATTTTATTTAAAAGGCATGGCACTGAAAAGTACATGCCTTTTTTTTATTAATTCTTATCCTTTCATTTTTCTTATGAAATATATCAATTCCAACGTAATAGAATATTTACCGGGTAAACGTATTGATACAAAAACGTCTTTTAACTTTCAATGTGATCCTGATGTTTCATGTTTCAACCTATGTTGTCGAAATTTGAATCTATTTTTATATCCTTATGATGTCTTGCGTTTAAAAAATAATTTAAATATGACATCCAGCCAATTTATTGATCAATACACAGATATTGTCATGCGTGAAGAATCATATTTTCCGGATGTGCTATTGAAAATGGCAGAAAATAATGAAAAGACCTGTCCCTTTTTAACTGAATCTGGATGTCAGGTTTATCCGGATCGTCCTGATGCCTGCCGCACATTTCCAATTGAAATGGGGATTCAATATTCTGAAAAATCAAAACAAGATGAAGCAATATATTTTTTTCGGCCACCAGATTTTTGTAAAGGTACAGAAACAAAAATAACTTGGACACTTGAAACATGGGGAATCGATCAGGCGGTTGAAACATATCATCGGATGACGATCCAATGGGCAAAATTAAAACGATTGTTTCAAAATGATCCCTGGGGGGTTGAAGGAATCAATGGTAAAAAGGGAAAAATGGCATTTATGGCCCTTTATAACATTGATGAATTTCGAGAGTTTGTCTTTAAGAGCAGCTTTTTAAAGCGATATAAAATACAAAAAGATCTGAAAAATAAGATGAAAAAAAAGGATGACCAACTGTTAAAACTGGCTTTTGAATGGGTAAAACTATTTGTTTGGGGGTTATCATCAACAAAAATCAGTATAAAACAATAAATAAGGAGAATGACAAATGTCAGATAAAATTTTAAATAAAATTGCGTTACAAAAGGGAGATATTACACAACTTTCAGTAGATGCCATCGTCAATGCTGCAAACAATAGTTTGTTGGGAGGAGGTGGTGTGGATGGTGCCATTCATAGAGCCGCTGGCCCACAACTTTTGGAAGCATGTAAACCGCTCAATGGTTGCGATACTGGTGATGCCAAAATTACTGATGGATTTCAACTCAAGGCCAGATATGTAATTCACACTGTGGGACCTATTTATAGTGGATCTCCTGAAGATGCCAAACTATTGGCCAATTGTTACAAAAACAGTCTTAAGCTGGCGCAATCTAATAATGTTAAAACAATTGCATTTCCAGCAATCAGCTGTGGTGTTTATGGATATCCCATTCCTGATGCCACCAGGATTGCTGTGGATACGACGCTGGAAATGTTGCCACAATGTCCGATTCTTGATAAGGTAATTTTTATGTTGTTTTCTGATGAAATTTTCAATGTGTATCAAAAATATATTTTAGAATTGTCAGGTTGAATTAATTCAGCTCATAATGAATTGAGAATTGTAATACTTTTTGAAAATGCGGTGAATGGAGGTTCCCCTTGAAAACAGACAAAGAAGTTTATAAGATTTTTACTGCCTGTCCTAAATTTTTATTTCAATCTGCGAAGATTCGTAATAAAACAGAGTATTCAATGGAATCTGTCACGCTAAAAGAGTTTGAACGTCGGACTGATGGTGTTCTCAAACCAAAAGATCCCAATGAACCAACATATTTAATGGAATTTCAGGCACAAAACGATTCAAATATTTATCATCGTTTGATAATGGAAATGTCATCTTTTGCAATGGCAAACTCAGGTTGTGAAGTTCGTGGTATTCTGGTATTTTTGCATAAAGGACTTGATCCAAAAACCAGGCCATGGCATTATTTATCAAAATCCAAAGATAAATTCTTAAGAATTGTATATTTAAAAGATTATATCAGAGATCTGGAACAAAAATATCCAAAACATCCAATGGTTCTTGTTTTTAAACCATTATTTGAAAGTAATCTTGACAACTTACGAAAAAATTCAAAGCAATGGTATCAACAAATTGCCAAATGCCGATTACCCAAAATGGCTAAGAATAATCTTCAAGATGCCTTTGCGAGTTGGTTATTGGCAAGATTTCCACATATAGACTATAAGGAGTTCCTTACAATGATAGAAAATTTACCGAATATTGAAGAAACATTGGCATATAAGCAGTTGGTGGCTATTGGCCAAAAACGCGGCGAAAAACTCGGCGAAAAACGCGGTAAAAAACATGGCGAACGTGCAACTCTTATCAGACAAATGCAAATTATTGAAAGAATGAATCAAAATGGCGAACTTGATGACAACACATTTGGCAAACTCAGTGAAACATTCAAAAATGATCTTAAAAAAGTGACGACTGATATCAATGAAATGATCAAAAGGCAAGAAAAAGAACGTCAGATGAAAAATAATCTATAGGCGTTTCATAATCAAAAACTTTATTTTTTGTGTATTTACAAAAAATTAGTCATTATATAAGTTTTATTTGTAGATACACCAAATTATAAAATAAATTTATTGGAGGTAATATCAATGGCTCTTGTCGAATACACACTGGATGAGAACGTTGCGATTGTAACTTTTAACAATGGTGAAAATCGCTTTAATCCATCATTTTTAGATGCTGTATTATCCACTCTGGATGATATTGAACAAAATACCGAAGCCAATGCTTTGGTTGTAAAATCTGCGCATGAAAAAATATTTTCTAATGGCATCGACCTGGAATGGTTGTATCCTTATGTTCAGAATAAAGATCTGGCAACATGCAAAGCATTCTTTTACAAACTCAACGATGTCTTCAAGCGTGTGCTGATGTATCCCATGCCAACCATTGCTGCAATAAATGGGCATTCTTTTGCAGGTGGTGCCATATTATCATGTGCTTTTGATTTTCGTTTTATGCGAACGCAGCGTGGATTTTTTTGTTTCCCTGAGGTTGATCTGGGAATCCCATTTCTGCCTGGTATGACTGCGCTTTTGGATAAAGCCATTCCAAAACATAAAATGATCGAGATGCAGCTCACTGGTGTACGTTTACCGGCTGAAGAATGTGAAAAACATCATATCATTGTCAAGGCATGCCCGGTGAAAGATTTATTGAATGAGGCAGTCTCATTTGCCAAAGCGCAAAATAAGCGGCGTGTGGTTGTTTTAGAACTGAAAAAAGTTTTATACAAAAGTATTATTTACACCCTTGATGAAGAAGACCCTCCCTTGATTGAATCCGGACGATTCAATGTATGATCAGAAAAAGTATTTGCCACTATGGGTCTAATCATTAAAATCGGATATGTTGGATTGTTCCGATCAATCCGACATATCTGGTCAGTCTGACCTGAAAAATAATATATAAAATGGAGGTCGTCGATGAACATATTTATCACCGGCGGTATGGGGTTTGTCGGGCAACATATATGCCGCCACCTTTTACAGGCAGGTCATCAGGTAACCGCCTGTGGTCGTTCAGCAAAACAAGATAAACTGGCACATCCTGATTTTACTTATTTATCCATTGACACAAGCGAAAAAGGTGATTGGCAGGAACAAATCAGCCAGTTTGATACAATTATCAATCTGGCCGGCGTGACTATTTTTAAGCGCTGGACAGATACATACAAACAGAGCATTTATAATACACGAATCCAGACCACCCGAAATATTGTATCTGCAATGTCAAGAGATACATCTCTGTTTAACGCATCCGCAGTTGGCTATTATGGCCCATGTCAGGATGAATCCATATCTGAAACGCATCCACCAGGAAAAGATTTTTTGGCAGCTGTATGTAAGGATTGGGAATCTGAAGCGCTTAAGGCAGCAAAAAAGAATTGTCGCGTCATAATTGGTAGATTTGGCATCATTCTGGGTAGAGGCGGTGGGGCACTGCAATCCATGCTTCCAGCTTTCCGATTGATGTTAGGAGGCCCACTGGGCAATGGTAAACAATGGGTTCCGTGGATGCATATTCAGGATTTATGTCGGGCAGTCTCTTTTCTGCTGGAAAATGATGATTCTGATGGCATTTTCAATTTTTGCGCACCACAAGCCCTTCAAAATAGCGATTTTACTCGCGCTCTTGGTAAAGCGCTCAATCGACCTGCTGTAATTCCAGCTCCGGCCTTCATGATTCGTTTGATATTTGGCGAGTTGGCAGAAACATTGTTGACCGGCCAAAAAGCAAGCGCTGAAAAATTATTAAATAAGGGATTTTCGTTTAATTTTCCAAATATTGAACAATCTTTGTCAGATTTATTGGAGTCTAAGTGAAAATACATCATTATACAAAAAAATCACGTATACAGGTGCCTGTGGAGACAGCCTTTGCATGGCATGAAAGATCAGGTGCCATTGAACGACTGACACCGCCCTGGGAAAAAATTCAAATCATTTCCAGAAGTGGTGGCATTCAAAATGGGGATCAAACATTTTTCAAGGTAAAAGTGGGGCCCTTTTGGATGAAATGGTTAGCCCACCATATGGAATATGAAAAAAATTCAATGTTTACAGATATTCAACGTCATGGCCCATTTCAATTCTGGGAGCATAATCATCGTTTTCATCCTGATGGCGATCACGCCTTTCTTTTGGAAGATCATCTTCGTTTTCGACTTCCCCTTTCACAAATTTCAAATATTTTGGCAATCAACTCAGTCAAACGTCGTTTGAATACGATGTTTGAATATCGTCATGCAGTCACCAGCAATGATTTGATTCATCTTTCACATTATGGAGAAAAACATAACATTGTAATAACTGGTTCAAGTGGTGTTTTGGGTACAGCACTGGTTCCATTCTTACGCACACAGGGACATTCAGTGACTCGTCTTGTGCGACAATCCTCAAAAGAACCTGATGAAGCATATTGGAACCCCTATTATCAAGAGGTTGATAAACAGGCATTTGAAAATGTCGATACTGTCATTCACTTGGCCGGTGAGTATATTGGAGAGGGAAGATGGACATCAAAAAAGAAAAAGAGAATTATTGGGAGTCGTGTCAAAGGTACTCAATTTCTCGCACACACATTATGCAATTTGAAAAAACAACCCAAAACATTGATTTGTGCATCTGCCATTGGTTATTATGGCAATCGCGGTGATGAAATCCTTACAGAATCAAGCAGTAAAGGATCTGATTTTATTTCTGATGTCTGTGAACAATGGGAAAAAGCCGCTGAACCAGCTATTGATGCAGGTATTCGCGTGGTTTTTTTACGAATCGGTGTTGTTTTGACGCCCCGAGGTGGTGCATTGGAACGTTTGCTCCCTGTATTTCGTTCCGGTTTTGGTCTAACTTTTGGGGATGGCAATCAAGTGCTTAGCTGGATTTCGGAGGATGACTTTCTTGGTGTGGTAAATCATGTCATTCATCAAACAAAACTATCCGGCCCTGTAAATGTAACTGCACCAAATCCAGTTTCTCAACAACATTTTTCCAAAAGCCTTGCGAACATTTTTTCACATCCGCTTTTCATACGAATACCCAAATGGATAATATCGAACATTTATGGGCAAATGGGCAAGGAGGTCATCTTGTCTGGAAATCATGTACTACCCGATAAATTATTGGCAACAAACTATTCATTTTTTCATCCAAAGCTCGAAGATGCTTTCCACCATTTATTGGGACTTTTTCCCTATGACAATGAGGCTGCAAGCCGGTTTGATATAATTCGAAGTTAAAAAGAGGTGATAATGAAACTTTCATATTTTAAACTCACACTACTGTTAAGTATGTCCCTTGCACTATCCTTCGGTTTTATGCATCTGTTCTTTCCAGGATACCATTTTGAGCGTCTACATATATTTTTATTTAACTTATGTAGTGGCGGCACCATTCTATTATATTTTTCAGAAGGTTATGAAGAACCATCACGTTTTACAATGATCTTTTTTGTATTAAGTCTATTTTATGCACTACTGGCATGGCTCAATTTCTATTTTTTAGCTATTTTCGTTGCATTGACAATGTTTGCACTGGTTGAACGTGTTCGTATTAAACAGTTTTCATTTTTTCCATTTCATTTTTTTTCACCAACTGCTGGAGTTTCTAAAAAATTTCATCATGCATCATTGCTATGTCTGTCAATAGGTTTGATCATATCTATTTTGGCCATTTGCAATCATGAATATTTTTTAATTATTCAATCTGAAAAATTTAAATTAGATACATTCTTTTTGGGTTTTTCTTTTCCTTTATCACTGATTACTCTTTCTGTGATGTTTCGCCTGATGGATCATACAGATACACTGTTATACAGAATATTGAGTGAAATAGACTTTTGGGCAATCAATTTAGGTGTAATTATTTTCTTTATTTTTATTCTTATGGGATCATGGATTTTGGAATTGCTCATTTCAATTGTTTTGCTGATAGCAGTTTGTTCTGTTTTGTATTTATATGTAAAATATGGGTTGCAACATCAGCCCAAAGCGTTTTTAACTTCAGGAATTGTATTTTTAGTGCTTACAGCGGTTACAGGTATTGCGTATATCCTGGATTATTTTACATCAATACATCTAGATAGAACCCTGATCCTCAGGTTGCATACAATTTTATCTTTATATGGATGGAACTTAAGCGGGCTGGCTGTTATTTGCCGATTTAATGATTTTCCTATTCAACTGCATTCAAAAATTGCTATTGGGATTCACTGGTTAACTGTTGCACTGTTAGCGCCTTTGGGCTACTATTATCCTTTATTTTCAATTCTGGCAGTTGCAGCGTATGTTTCTTTTTTGAAAATCATGTTTTTTTCGCGACAATTTAAAATTGTAATTCAGTCTTGACCAAAGTTCGTAGATTCTGAAACATACTGAAAAGAATTGATAAAAAACAAATATTGCGAAAAAAAGCAATTTAAAATTGTTCCTTGTGTAAAAAAAATTTTTATCATATATTATTACTTTCATACCAATGGTAATGGAAATTATTATCAAGAATAAGAGAATAAGAATAAAATATATGACAAAAATGAAAAAAAATTTTGAATATCCTAAAGATTTCATAAATAATTTTATTTGTGGAAACGCTGTAGATATTATGAAACAATTACCAGATGCGAG
>Ga0272440_1000426_pt1 | contig 35554 bp, 9 predicted proteins | sample SSMMMBAug17_FD_192440 | JGI IMG/M metagenome (GOLD analysis project Ga0272440, IMG submission 192440) | Marine sediment archaeal communities from Little Sippewissett salt marsh, Falmouth, MA, United States - SSM-MMB-Aug17 | ecosystem: Environmental > Aquatic > Marine > Wetlands > Sediment ...
CTTTGGTAAATGTCAGTGGTGTTTGAGTTTTCGCGGGGCTGCTCAGCGGATATCTCCATCATAGTCATCATTTGAATCAGACGAATCATAGTTCTTTTTGCATGTTTTACTGTAATCACATCCAAAACCTGCTACGTGGATATTCAGTGATCAAACACATTTGGAAAATATTGTAAAACAAAATTGAAATCAATAATTAAATTAAGTTACAGTTCCCTACACCCCCAAGTTTACGAGTATAATGCTAAGATAAGCGGCTTTCAGTCCGCTTGATTGTTTGGTTATTGCAAATTTACAACCATAGTTATGCTGAAATTGCTGGTGCATATGAGTTCTGTGATTGATTGGATAACTAAACTTTGGTGGAGATTTAAAAAGTATGCTGATTTAATTATTTGATAATATTGGTATATACGAACTTAAATTTTAAATCAATTGCTTGGGAACTAATCCTTTTGTCTTAAACTATTTATTTTTATCCAACATTTCTCAGTATGAATTTACAAAAAAAACAGCTATCTCTTCATTGATAAAATTATAATGACGCCATAGCCTTTTAAAGAATTCTAATACATTGATGGAAGGTTAGTCCGATTTTGTGGGAATGCGCCTTTTTAAAGATAAAGTATAATAAACTAAGCCCCCAAAAAATCTCTATGTTTTTTGAGGGCTTTGTGTACTCATATGATTCTTTTATGTGACTACATCTTGAACAATAAGTAAGGATAAGACTATTCCTTTTTATCAAAACTAACAGTTGTATTTCTGATTTTCATTGATTCGTCATATCCATATGCTTCTGGATGTTTATATTTACCTCTTTCATTTTTATTTTTCTCAACTTCAACCTGCATACGATTTTTTTCAGCGTATGGATCTTTCCGGATACCAGTAATTTGCCAACTTACTTTTACGAATTGTTTATCTGTTTTAATTGTAAATTCATTATTCTCTATTTCTTTGAAGATAATTGCCTGTGCAAATGAGCCAATACAGGTTAATTGATAGCGAAAATCCTTGTTTAACGCATCAAAATAATTCGGAAGTTCAACAGTTGCAATTCCAATTTCATTGGTTACTATAGTTCCATCATAAATATTTTTCATATCAGGAGATTCAACAAATGAATGATTGAGATACTTATTTTCTGGATCCAATGGATGATCAATTTGAAAAGATCCACCACCTTTAGAAAGCCATCCTTCTACTGTCAGATTGTCTTCTACTGTTGTATGACCACGCAACCACAATCTCTTTAAACCATCATGAACTGTAAAAATATCACCAGCATTTAAACTACCACCAATAAAAACGTTATCATCAAAGCTTGCATCTCCCCCCGTAAATTTAATACTATTCGGTGTTGAAACATAAACTTTTCCACTACTATATGAAAACTTTATATAGTTTGATGAATTACCACTAAATCCAAATTTCGTAGAACTGCTGTCAAGGTAAACATATGAGGCGAGTTTATTATTTGGTCCAGGTTCACCATCTTTACCATCGCGTCCATCTTCACCATCTTCACCATCTTTACCATCGCGTCCATCTTCACCATCACGTCCATCTTCACCATCTCTACCATTACGTCCATCCTCACCATCTATACCATCACGACCAGGTTCACCAGGTTCTCCTTTTTCACCATCGATACCATCGCGTCCATCTTCACCATCTTTACCGTCGCGGCCATCCTCACCATCGATACCATCACGGCCATCTTCACCATCTTTACCGTCGCGGCCATCCTCACCATCTATACCATCACGGCCAGGTTCACCAGTATCACCCTTTACGCCATCTTTTCCATCTTTACCGTTTCGGCCATTCTCACCATCTTTACCATCACGACCAGGTTCACCAGTCTCACCTTTTTCACCATCTTTTCCATCACGACCATTTTCACCTTTTAATGCCAAAAGATTCCATAAATTATCATTATCTTCAGGATTATTATTGGAGCTTGATGTATGTTCAGAAGTACAAAGATAGCTTGATCCCTCATATTGGACAGCATCATAAGGCTTGTAACTAAAGTTATCTTTCCACATGCCCTGCCATTTTACTCCTTGAATAATTGATAGTTCTGGCTTTATTCCTGCGGAAACTTGTAGTGCAATAATTGCATCTTCAACTTCTATTTTATTGTTTTGATTTAAATCATTAGCGTATGTGCTTTGATTAAAAACAATAAAAATTAAAAAAACAAATAGAATTTTGTAAATGTCTTTCATAATATTTTTCCTTCCTTAAATTTTAAAATTCCTAACAAAATTTTAAAAAAAATAATGATAGATAATGCTGATTTCTCAAATAATTAGTCCTTAAATTTTGAGAATTATTTTACATTCCTTACAATAGATTAAGATGTTGACAAAAATTGTTATGTATACGTTGTTTTTAGAACACACTATTTATAACTATTATATGAAAATCTATAAATAATATCACCTCCCATTAAAAAGTATATGCTATACTTTTTTCTTATTTAATTTTTTGTTTTAGAATTCACATTTAAGACAATTAACTTACGAAAAAAAATAGGGTTATTTTTATTGACAAATGAATATTATAAATAAATTAAATACCTATAGGAATCGACCCAAAAAAAATTATTTTTTTTCGTATGTTTTTTGATTTATCTGTGTATTCTATAATGATGTTGAAAAAATATTTAAAAGGAACCTTCTGTTATGTATACGCACAAGAGTTTAACTTTTTTGTTTGCATTATTTTTTTCAATTCCAATATCTCAAAGCTTTGGAAATATATTTTTCGAAACACCGTCATCATTTAACCCTGTAGGTTCTGGAGCAAGGGCTATCGGCAGAGGAGGGGCTTTTATCGGAAGTGGTGATGATCCAACATCCGGATCATGGAATCCTGGTACATTGATTCTGGTGAAAAGAAAGCCTGAAATTTCGATTGTTATTAATTGTCCTAATCTTATCGAATATATCGATTTTGGGGCGAATCCAGAAGCATCAGGTCCACATGAGCTTAGTGAAACAGATTTAAACTTTCTTGGTGCCACTTATCCCTTTGTTTTTATGAATCGCAACATGGTTCTTTCAATAACCTATCAGCAGTTGTTCGATTTTATTCGACATTGGACGTTTACCATAAAAGAGAATCGGGGAGCAGATTTATCTGAAAATCATTGGGATTATCAACAAATTGGGAAATTGTCTGCCCTGGGGGTGTCTTATTGTGTTGAAATTGTTCGCAGGTTTTCACTGGGTATAACTTTAAATTTCTGGAAAGATGGATTAACACAAAACAATTGGAAACAAAATTACAAAGCTACTGGAACAGGTGTTTTTAATTCTTATCCATATATTGATCATTATCTGAAAACTGAGCATTATTCTTTTGATGGTTTTAATGTCAATCTGGGCATGTTATGGCGAGTTAATAAAAAATTGTCTATAGGTGCAGTCCTTAAAACACCTTTTACAGCAAAGATAGAGCATACCAAAAAAATTGTATGGGATCACAAGTGCCCTGCCTATCCCAAAGTTAATGATTCTGATTCAACCTTTGAAACATTTGATGAAGAAATGGAAATGCCCATTTCTTATGGTATTGGCTTTTCATACAAGTTTTCTAAAAATTTTTTTATATCAACAGATATTTATACAACAAGGTGGGATAACTTTATTTACAGGGATATCAATGGTAATGAAACCTGTCCTATCACCGGGCAGAACTTTCATCAATCCAATACTAAACCAACGTATCAAGTGAGAATCGGGGCAGAATATTTATTTCTTAATATAGCGAAAGACTATGTCATACCAGTTAGATGTGGTTTATTTTATGATCCTGCACCAGCAGAAAAGTCTCCTGATGATATTTATGGATTTAGCATGGGCTTAGGCTTCACCCAAAATGATTTGTTCTCTGTGGATCTTGCTTATCAATATCGGTTTGGTAATAATGTTGGAGAATATCAGATAAAATACCGCGATTTTTCTATGGATATCAGAGAACATCAAATATATGTGTCAATGAACTGGTATAAGTTTTGATGTACCAAAAATTAGAGAGGTGACAATGCGTAAATATAATATGTCGATATTTTTACTGTTGATTATTTGTTTATTCTCGTCATGTGGCACTGAAAGTCAAAAGAAGAACGAAGAACAAGAGGGAGACAAAGAAAATATTTCAAAACAATCAAAACGTACAAGATCCATGAAAAAAAAATCTGCCCTGAAAATCAATTCTATTGAACCTGATGTTGGCATTATAGGTAATCATATGGATCTGAAAATAGAGGGTCATGATTTTAATTCTAATACAAGAATTTTTCTATATCAAACCGAACAACATGTTATTGGCTCATTCAATACTGAAAATTGGGCAAATGGAATTACTGTCATTGAAGATATCGCTTATCTTTCAACTAACAGTGGCTTTCATATTATTGATGTTCACGATCCCACAAATCCTGAAATTATAGGTTCTGCTAAGTGTAGAGCGAATGATGCTGTGATCGTTAATGATATCGCATATATTACGACGGATGAAGGTTTAAATATAATTGATGTGAGCAATCCCTCTGAACTTACTATTGTTGGCTTTGTTAACACACCCGATGAAGCGAATGATGTTTTTGTCGTTGATAATATTGCATATGTGGTTGATGATACTGGTTTGCATTTGGTAAATGCTAGTAATTTATCAAAACCTGAAATTATTTCTTCTGTTAATACGCCAGATGATGCTGAAGGAGTGATTGTCATTAATGATATTGCTTATGTTGGAGATCATGATGGGTTACGTGTGATAGATGTAAGAAATACGCTTACACCTAAAATTATTAATACAATAGAAACTCCAGGCTATGCTTATAGTGTTTTAATTATTGATAATTTTGCATATATTTCTGCTAATTATGATGGTTTATTGGTTGTAAATGTAAGTAATCCATTTCAAAATCAGCCTGTAATTACTTGTTCTGTTGATACACCAGATTATGCGAGGAATTTAGAGATCGTTGATAAAATAGCATATGTTGCTGATGATGATAGTGGTTTGCAAATAATCAATATAAAGAATCCCAATAATCCCAAAATTATTTTTTCGATAGATATAACTGGAGACGTACGAGATGTCGCTGTTTATAAAAATATCGCATATTTGGCGGGTTGTGATGGATTAAGCATTATTTCAATACCAACCGAGATTACTGATGTTCAAGTGAATAGTGAAGCTGATATTTCAATTAGTTTTACATCACCCAATTCCCCAGGGCACTATTCTTTGAAAATCATTAACGACAATGAAAGTTATGAGATAACTGATGCCGTTGCTTTTATTGATTCTCTACAGAACGTAAATGTGAGCCCTACTTCATATAATTTTAATTCTGTTACTGTAGGCGATTTAATATCCAAGTCTTTTACAATTACAAATTTTACTCCATCAGAAATGATGATATCTTCAGCAAATATATCAGGAATTGATCAATCAGAATTTAGCATCCAAAAAAACAGTTGCGATAATGTCCCAATTAAACCATCAGAGAGCTGTTCATTGGAAATCTCTTTTTCACCGAAATCAACTGGTGCCAAGTCAGCAATACTATTCGTTCAGCCAAAGGGAGAGGATATAACTCCTTTATATTCATCTTTATCTGGTTATGGCTATGCTCCCCTTAAACCTAAGGCGATATCATTTTATCCATCAATGTATAACTTCGGAAATATAGATTTAAATAAGACATCCTTACCTAAAACATTTTCAATATCCAATACAAGCCAGTCAGAGATAAAAATAGATTCATTATCAATTTCTGGAAGTGATTACTCAGAATTTACAATATTAAATGACCATTGTTCTGGAAATACACTTCATATATCAGGAGAGTGTAGTGTACAGGTTGTGTTTTTACCAAAATCAAATGAAAATAAATGTGCATCATTATCAGTTTCTTTAAAAAATGATGCTTCAGAAGCATTTGAATTACCGATGTTTGGAAGCTGTTGCTGTGAAACTGAACTAAAATTCTTTTCTATTGAGCCCAATATTGGACTTATGGGTAGTAATATGGAGGTAACAATAAGGGGTGAAAACTTTACAGAGGATACTAAAGTTTTTATGTATTGTAGAAAAAAATTTGTTAAGCCTTTCTTGGATAATAGAAGTTTTGGCAGTGGAGGAATTGTTGTCCAAGATGATATTGCTTATGTGGCTGGATATAAACTATATATTTTTAATGTAAGTGATCCATTTCATGCTTATTTTTTTAGAAGTATAGAGACAGGTCTTCCATATGATGTTGAAGTCGTAAATAATACCGCCTTTGTGAGCTATAACAATGGCATAAGTATAATAGACGTTAACAATCAATATCATCCAAAAATTTTAAGTTCTATTTTTACACCAGATGCTCAAAAAATTAGAGTAATTGATGGAATGGCCTATCTTGCTGATTATGATTATGGTTTGCAAATAATAGATGTAAGTAGACCAGAATTACCTGAAATTATAAATCCAATAGATAATTCTTTAAATGCTATCGATATTGAAATGTTAGATGGTATCGCCTACGTTTTAGAAAAAAGCTCTTTACATCTGATAGACGTTACTAATCCATATCTACCTAACAAAATAAGTTCTTCACATATTCCAGGTTCTGCTGAATGTTTAACCGTAGTTGATAGTATTGCATATGTGGCAAATAAAAGTAAAGTGCTATTAATCTCTGTCATAAATCCTTCTCAACCTGAATTAATTAATTCTATTAATATACCTGGAGTTGATGTAAAAGTTTTAGGCAATATTGCTTACATTGCTAATAAAGATGGCTTATATGTTATTGATGTGAGCAATCCTTTTCAACCAAACATAATAACTACTATAGATATACCAGACCCAGTTGAAATTACAATTGCTAACGATATCGTTTATTCTGTATACAGTGATGGTCTTGCTATTGCATCATTGCCCATAGAAATAAAAAATATTTCAGTGAATAGTGACAAAAAAATTTCTTTTAAGGTACCATCTACATGTAAATCTGGAGATTATTCTTTTATTGTTTATAATGAAACTGATGTTAAAACAAAAATTGATGCTCTTTCTTTTGTTGAAACAATGCCTGATTTACATGTTAATCCCAAATACCATAATTATAAGGTAATTCAGCTTGGCGAAATATCAACACCTCAAATTTATACAATAACCAATTATAGTAATTCATTATTATTTATAGAATCCATTTCTATAACAGGAAAAGATTCTTCAAACTTTTTATTTCAAAAAAATACTTGTTTAAATGATTATTATTTAGAGCCATCACAAAAATGTAATGTGGAAATAATATTTGCATCCAACAAAATTGGTATTAACAATTCAATTCTTTCGATTAAGACAAATAGCGATGATAGTGTTTATGAATCCAGATTGTCAGGTTTTGGCTATAAAAATCTCTTTCAAAACAAACTTTCTTCTTCTTTGTCAGGATATGATTATGGCGTTATAGATGTTAATAGTTCTTCTTTAGCAAAAACTTTTACCATCTATAATAAAAGTTTGATGAGTATTGAACTTGAACCATTATCGATTACAGGCACAAACCAAACAGACTATGAATTAATAAATGATCAATGCTCTGGAATTTTTCTCTCTTCTTCTGAAGCTTGTAACCTTCAAGTTGTTTTTACTCCAAAATCATGTGGCAGTAAGAATGCGATGCTATTTATTTCTTCTAAAAATGATCGTTTTTCACAATTGGAATTATCACTGTTTGGTTCTGGTAAAACTGATTCTGAACTAAAAGTTTTATCTGTTGAACCCAATATAGGGATTGTCAATAATAATATGGATGCAACTATTAATGGTGAAGGCTTTACTGAAGACTCAAACGTTTATATTTGTATGAATGAAAGTTATGTTATGGATTCTGTTAATGCCAAAAGTGTTGTTGTCAACAATGAAATAGCATATGTAGCGGCAGGATGGGGTGGCCTAAAAATAATAGATATGAGCAATCCATTTCAACCTAAAATTAAAAGCACATTAGATTTAGCAGGATATATTAAAGGCGTTTTGATCAGTGATAATATATTATACGCATTGAATGATGTCGAATTGTATATAATTGATATAAATAATCCAAATAATCCTGAAATAATTGATTCATTAAATGCACCAGCGAAACATACAGGAATATATGTTGCTGATGGGATTGCTTTTTTAGGATATAATAACAGTTTGGAAATAAAAGATATCACTAATTCTTTAAAAGTACAACATATTGCTTCTGTAGATTTAACGAGTGCTCCTAATGATATTATGGTCGTTGATGGTATAGCATATTTAGCGAAAGATGATAGTTTGCAACTGATAAATGTCAATAATCCATATCTACCTCAAATTATCAGTTCACTATCTGTCAATAGTGAGAGTGTTTTTGTGGATTATGATATAGCTTATGTAGCAGCTGGATCTGATGGATTGCAGGTGATAGATGTGAAAAATCCATTTCAACCTAAGATTATAGGGGCAGTGGATACTCCAGGATATGCAGAACATGTGATAATTTTGGATAAAATTGCTTATATCGCAGATAGTCGATATGGAATGCACATAATAGATGTAAACAATCCTTTTCATCCTGACATTATGTTTTCAATTGATACTACTGGTGAAGTTGAAAATATTATGATTGTTAACGATATAGCCTATATGGCTGATTTCAGGGACGGGCTAAAAATTGTATCTTTACCCCTATGTATTAAATCTGAATATGTTAACAGTGAAAATAATATATCCATAAATTATACAGCACCTGAAAAACCTGGATCTTACTCTTTAAAAGTATTTAATGGAAAGGAAAGTCATGAATTGGTTAATGCGATTTCTTTTATCCCCGAAATAAATATGAATCCAATTCAATATAATTTTAATTCAATTCAAACTGGAAACATATCATCAACAAAATCTTTCACAATTACAAATAATAGTAATTCAGATATTGGGATTGAATCTGTTTCTTTGACAGGAACAAATCATACCGAATTTATCATTCAGGAGAATAGTTGTCACGAAACAATTATCAAACCATCTGAAAAGTGTTTTATCAACGTTAGTTTTTCACCAAGTTCTTTAGGTTATAAAACCGCTAAGCTATCATTCATAACAACTGACCAATTTTATAATTCAAATGAAATATTTTCATCCTTATCTGGATATGTACAAAATGTCCCATCTAAGTTACCAGAAATAACAGTAAGCCCATCAGGTCATGATTTTGGAATTATAGATATAGGGAAGTCATCTCCTATAGAGACCTTCACAATTTCTAATTCAAGTCAAACAGATCTTGAACTTGGGCAAATTATTATCGCTGGGGATTATTCTGAATTCACAATAATAAATGATCACTGTTCTGAAATTGTTCTTACGGCATCAGATGAATGTAATTTGCAGGTGAGTTTTTCACCAGAATCGGTTGGGATAAAAAAATCAACACTACTTATCTCTATCTTTAATTCTAATTCGCCTATATTTGAACTACAGTTATTTGCCACTGGTAATGATAATGTTGGGTTACAATTACATTCAATTTTAGTTGATATTACAGGAAGAGAGGGAAATTTACATGGAAATGGATTCAGTGAAGACACTGGCGTTTTTATTGCTAACCGACAAAAATTTTATACGCCTGTTCCAATTTATATTTATTGGATAAATTCGATAAAAATACTTAATAATATCATTTATTTAATTGGGTATCAAGAAATATATCCAATTAAAATGAGTATGCCATTTCTTTTTGATGATTCTTTTTATTATCATTATTTTGATTTTGATCAAATACTGAAAATAGACGAACATTTTTTTTATCTTCTTGATGAAGACAAACTAAAAATTCTTGAAAACATCAATAATACTAAGAATACTTCTTATGATGAAGTTATTTACTCTATTGACTTACCTGAATCTGATTCTAATGTCATAACCGATAACGATAATGCTTACGTTACCTCTGAAAATAATTTACTAATGATTGATCCATTTAAAGCGAAATTAATTGGTAAAATCAATATAAGTGGTAGAGTATTAGATATTGATAACGATATTGCCTATTTATCCCATACAGAAAATGAGTTATCATTAGTAGATTTAAGTGATCCCTTCGATCCTACAGTTTTGTCTACACTTAATATATCTGAGACGATTAATGCAATTACTATCCAGGATGATATTGCTTTTGTAACGTGTCAGAATAGTCTGTATTTAATAACTATTAAAAATCCCTATCAACCTGAAATAATGGGTTCAATAGCTATTTCTGGTAATTGGATCAAAATTTTTGATAATACAATCTATTTAACGAATCAAAATATATTATATATGATAGATGTGAGAAACCCCTATAACCCGACATTGATAACAACAATAGAAAATATACCTTTTTCTAACGATATCATACGAATTGATAATATATTATATATGGTATACCCTGAAAAAGATGGACTATCATTTATTGCTTTACCAACGCAGTTAGAATCTGTTCATGTTAATAATCATGAAAACCTTTCATTCATTATTCCCGAATCTTTTAGTTCTGGTGAATATGATTTGTTTGTATACAATGGCAGAGAGAAAAAAGAACTCAACAATCAAATATATATTCTTGACTCTCAACAGAGCATTCTCATCTCACCCGATTCACATGACTTTGATACAATTAAAACCAACACTTCAGGCTTTTCTCAATGTTTTACAATAACAGCTCTCACAGACGTTTCTATTAATCAGGCATTAATAAAAGGTTCGAATAATACGGATTTTAAAATTATAAAAGATAGTTGTACTGAGGCAGCTTTATCACAGGCAGAAAATTGTACCATTCATGTATCATTTTCACCTGAATCATTTGGAAGAAAAAATGCTTATCTCAAAATTCAATTAAACGATTCAATATTTGATACAGGTGCATCCTTAACGGGTTGGGGATATAACGATGTTTTACCCGGTCTTTATGTATCTCCACAATCTCATGTATTTCAATCTGGAATACAATCTTCACAAGTATTTACCATTCATAACTTTAACGATGAAAAGATTACAATTGACAACTTGTTTATATCAGAAAATGAACAGTCCAATTTTAGCATTATCGAAAACAACTGTACGAATTATCCTTTGTCTCCTTTTGAAACTTGCACCATAAGTGTCAGCTTTACGCCAGATTCCAATGAAGAAAAATCTGCAACTTTAAATATTCATACAGATAAAGAATTTGATTCATTAATAAAAGTCCATCTGACAGAATCTAAGCAAAATAATTTCCAATTTCGTTTTAAACAAATGTGGCCATGTTTAAAGCAGCCATGGTATTTTAAAGGATTAACCGGAATTACAGTTGATAATAAAGGATTTGTATTTGTAACTGATTCTGAGAACAATTCAATTAGAAAACTGACATCTGAAGGACATATCATAGGAACATTTGACTACAATGCAGGATCAAATGGATTATTACATGATATTGATGTTGATAATCATGGATTTGTCTATGTTCTTGATAAAGAGAATGGAACTATCCTAAAATTTTCAGAAAATGGACAATTAAATCAAATTTGGGAAAGCCAGGATAGTGAGGAAGGACTATTCAACGATGCAAATGGTATAGCTATCGATTTTGAGGGTATTATTTATGTTGCAGATACTGGTAACAATCTTATCCGAAGAATGAATTTAAAAGGGCAATTTCTTACGAGTATCGAAAAAAATGGGGAATTATCCATTCCATCTGATGTAGCCGTTGACAGTTATGGATTTTTATATGTCGCAGATAAAGGCAATAATCGTATAAAGAAATTTACTTCTGAAGGAGTTTTAACAAAAGAGTGGTATATTAAACAACCTGAACGTTTAGCTGCCAGTAATGGAAACTTTTTATATTGTTATCAAAATAAAAAAATTTCCAAATGGACGTTTGATGGAGAATTTGTCAGAGATATATACAATAATGAAACAAATTTATCTGATGCCCATGGTTTAGCGGTCGATTCTCATGGGATTGTCTATTTTACAGAAAAAAATAGCATAGAAAAGTTTAGTGGAAATGGTTTACATATAGAGAGACTTTCAAGTTTTGAAAATTCTGAAGGAATGTTTAATTATCCTTCAGACCTTACAATTGATACTGATGACACGATCTATATTCTTGATAATAACAATCATCGTATTCAGAAATTGACTAATGATGAAACGTTTCTTTCAATTGACTTATCAAAAAGTGATCAACAACTGAATCCTAAATCAATAACCATTGATAGTTATGGACACATTGTTTTATTGAACGAAAATCAAATCGTGAATTTAACGGCTGATGGATCAATTTTTTCAAAATGGGAACTCCCTTTTGACCTTTCCAATGGATGTATAGCAATTGATCAAAATAATTTTTTATATATTGTAGATACAAGCACTAATATTATCCATAAATTTACATCCGATGGGCAGTTACTTTCAAGCTGGACAGCAATTGATTTAAAGTCTCCTCATATTATTGCAGTAGATCAAAAGGGATTTGTTTATATTGCAGATGCCACTTATATTCATAAGTTCACAACTGATGGTTATTTTGTTAATAAATGGGAAACCGATAATATATCAGCTATGTCTATTGATAAAGCCGGCTTTATTTATGCTGCAGATGGAAACAATAACAATATCAAATTGTTTAGCTCTGATGGAACTTTGAAAACAACTTTTGGAACTTTGGGCACTGGACCAGGTCAATTTGATTCACCTGCCGGTCTTTGTATTCGATCCAATGGAACTGTATATATATCAGACCAAAATAATCATCGTATTCAGGCATTCGACAAAGATAAAAGAAAAACAAATTCCAAAGCTATTATAGTGGCTGGTGGCGGAGCTTATATTGGAAATAATTTATGGGACAGCACTAAAATGTGCGCTAATTTTGCTTATCGTACTTTAACTTATCAGGGATTTACAAAAGAAAGCATCTATTACCTTAACTTAGAAACAACACTTGATCTTGATGGAAATGGTTTGGGAGATGATGTGGATGCTGATGTATCTGTTGTTAATTTAGAAAAAGCGTTTCAATGGGCTTATGATGCTGATACCCTCATCGTTTATTTAGTCGATCATGGCGATGATCGTACGCTTCGAATGAGATCAGATGAAATTCTTGATGCCGAAAAACTTAATGAATTCTTATATTTTTTTAATGGGACACTTATTTTTATCTATGATGCATGTAAATCCGGAAGTTTCGTTGAAACTCTTGAAAATTATGATAAAAAACAGATTATCATAACCAGTTCTTTACCAAATCAAAGCGCTCATTTCATTTCCAAAGGAGCGATTTCATTTTCATACTTTTTTTGGACACATATTTTCAATGGCCTGAATGTACAACTTGCTTTTGAATTAACAGAACAAGCCATGAAAGATTATCAAACAGCCAAAATAGAAGATAATCAACATTTAGCGAGTAAAACTATTATAGGTAATGCAACGCAAATCTATGGTGATGCACCTGTAATCGAAACAGTAACAACTGAACAATTCATCACAGATACAAGTTCAGCATTAATAACAGCCTACACTGTCACAGACAATGGAAATATTAATCGCGTATGGGCACTCATATGGCCACCTGATTACTCACCCAAAACAACACTTAACCCTGCAAAAGAGTTTCCTTCGATTGACCTCTTCAAAAGTGATAAATTCAAACAGAATCAGTATGAAGGAATTTATAAAAATTTCTATACAAAAGGGACATATCAGATAGTTGTTTATGCAATAGACAATCAAGGTAATACTTCTATTCCAAAGTTAACACAATTTATAGTGGATAATCCATTGAGACGAAGAGCAATCATCATTTCAGGAGACGCAAAAAAAGATGCCATAAAAAATAGCGCTAATTTTGCTTATGCTGCACTAAAAAATCAATTTTATTCTGATGAAGATATCTATTATATGAGTTCATCTGCTTTTGAAAATGTTGATTGTTCAGTATCTTTAGAGCATTTGGAAGAGCAAATTAAACTCTGGAGTGAGAATACAAAGGATTTGATTATTTATATGGTGGGTGATGGAAATTCCAATTCTTTTACAATGAACAAAGAAAGCCTGAACTTCGTTCTTTTAAGGCAATGGCTGGATAGTTTTCAAGAAAAAGTTTCTGGCAATGTCATCACCATTTATGATGCCCCAAACTCTGGAGCATCTATTCCTTTACTTGGGAAAGACAGTCAAAAAAGAATTATTATAACAGGTTCCTCAGCCGATCAACCTGCTCACTTTTCATCAAAAGGCGTTATTTCGTTTTCAGGATTTTTCTGGAGAAGTATTTACAATGGAGGAAATATTAATACTTCCTTCAACAATGCCAAAGATGCAATTGAAAATAGTTTTCCTAACCAACTGCCTCAAATAGATGATAGTGGGAATGGCATATCTAACGAGCGTTGGATTGATGGAAGGGAAATAGCAAATACAACTTACATAGGATATGGGATTATGCTTGCTGGAGATGATCCTTTCATAGCATCTGTATCTCCTGAACAACATCTAAATGGAGGTCCAGCTGCATACATTTGGGCTGAGAAGATAACAACGACAAATAAAGTCGAAAAAGTATGGGCAATAATTTCGCCTCCTGATACAAGTACGTATTCTTCTGATATGATCATCTCTTTGCCTGAATTGGAACTCTTTTATAATCCAGAATCCAACAGATACGAAGGTATCTATGACAATTTCTCTCAAAAAGGGAAATATCAAATAACAATCGTTGCACAAGATAAAAAGGGAAATATTTCTTTTCCTGTAAACACAAGCGTGTCTCAAAATATTTCTTCTGAAACTCCTGTGAACAATATGTATCCTCAAGATTATTATGAAGATGATGATACGTTTTTTAAAGCACGACTCCTTGACAAATCTCAACGGCATAATTTCCATGATGCTGGTGATACAGATTGGATTATGTTCTATGCCGTCAATAGCTTAAATTACACCATAACTGCAAAAAATCTTGAAATTAATTGTGATGTTACATTTGAAATTTTTGATATGGCGCTTAAACCACTTATCCATAATTCAGTTAATAATGGCAAAGCTGGAGAGAATGAAATACTCAATTGGAAATGTACAAAAGACGATCTTTTATATGTAAAAATAGCTCATTACGATATCCAAACATATGGTGCAAACACGGGTTATGAGCTGAATATAGAAAATTCTCAAACTTCTGATATGTATGAAAATGATAATGATATGCATCAGGCAAAAGTAATCATTATTAATGATGATTTCCAACAGCACAATTTTCATAGTAATGAGGATGAAGATTGGGTTAAATTTTATGGTATTAATGGAATCAGTTACGAAATCGAAACCAATAATTTGTCAGATGGTTGTGAGTATTCTTTGGAACTATATAACACTGATATTTATCTGGATGTTTATACAAATGCCAATCTCTATAAAACTTTTCATTGTGAACGAAATGATGTTTATTTCATTAAATTTTATGCGAGCCCCTTTTGTAATTTATGTAAAGGATCAATATATCAAATAAAAGTTTACTATACAACTGCGCCTAATTTGCCTGTAGACATTTATGGAAGTATTAGAGATGCCTGTAACTTTAATGGCATAATAGATGCCAATATCATAACATGCGAAAAGTCTACTATCACTTTTCCAAATGGTTATTTTCAAATTCGAAATCACGAAACATATAGTATTCCTAATTTATGTTCAATGTCTGTAAAAGCTGATGATTATGTAGACTATGTTGATAACTTAGAAATATTACAGGACACTAATTATGATGTTTTATTGATGCGTGGTGATTATAACAAAGATAATGATATTGATTTAGCTGACATTATTTTTGCCATGAAGACTATTTCTGATAACAGCACGAATACAAATGACATTGAATTAAAAGATGTTCTCCAAATATTACAAATAATATCTGGAACTTTAGTCCCTCATGATTAATTTTTTCTGTTTCTTTTAAGTACCATAATTTTTTAAGGTCAATATGTATCTATTAAAAATACATCTCGTAATCATTTTTTTTATTGCATTTATGTATTCTTGTGCACCGCCGCATCACCCAATTTGTGAGAGAAATGGTAAATATTACTGCACGACAAAAGGACTTTTTCTTCAGGAATGGGATGATTACTACGAGCGCGCACTTTCCTGTATAGAAGGTGAATTCTATGATTATGCTATTGCCGATCTAAAAATGGCTATAAATATGCAATTTAAAGACATGCGGATGGTCAATACATTTGGAATGCACTTTATTGATTATTTTCCTCATAGAGAATTGGGTGTCATTTATTTTTTTCAGAATAAATTTCAGGACGCTATTCAAGAACTTGAACTATCTATTTCTCATGAATTGTCAGCTAAGGGCAAATATTATTTAGACAAGGCAAGAAAAGCTAAAATGAAACAAGACAATATTGCTTCATCTATCCCTTTTTTATATCTTGATCAATTTATAAATAAAAATAAAATGGTTACCAGAGATATATTAATTAATATTTCTGGATATGCAGATGATAGTCAGTATATTTCAGAGATTTTTTTTTCTGATAAGCCAATTTATTTAGAGTCAACACGCAAACATACTGCATTTAATCAACAACTTACTTTAAATGAGGGAATATATGACATTGATATTAAAATTAGAAATTTAAATGGTGGAGAAAACAATCGCAGAGTGACGATACATGTGGATCGAACGGGTCCAGTAATTTCTATAAAAGAGTTTGAGCCAGGATTCAAAGTACAAGGTACTGTATATGATGAATCTGGTGAAATCGTATTATCAGCAAATGGGAAACAGATATCAATTGCCAGGGGAAAAGAAGTTCCTTTTGAGGTGATATTTAAAGAGAAAATAAAAAAGATAAAACTCCTTGCTATTGATAAACCAGGAAATACAACAAGGGCCATATTTGATAATGATTTTATTTTCAATCAGTCACAGTTAAGATCATTTATGATTGCTCAAGTTGCCCCTGACTTTAGCACAGATAATGGAAATTATTCCATAAATCAAAAGAATTCTTATAACCAAATAATACTTTATGATTTGAAAGATAATCAAAATGTTTATATAGAAAGGATTTTTGTTGAAGGATATGTTATTGCCCGACGAGATATTGCACAGTTAACAATAAACAACAAGATCATTTCTCAAAAACCCAGTCGTGTGATTTTTTTTAATTGCCCTGTTTCTTTGTATCCGGGCAAAAATAAAGTTCTGTTAACAGCTTTCAATACATCAGGCCAAAAAATTACAAAAGAAATAATTCTTTTTAGAAAAATTCCCTCAATCTTCCAGGATAATCATCGCTATTCTTCTACTCAATATGTGTTTAAGCATGGCAATAGCAAAAGAAAACATATCTTGTTTCAGTATTTCCTTTTTAATAACTTTATAAAACAAAACAGGCTCCAAGTCATAGTGGAAAAAAATTTAGAAAAATTTTTTTTTGATCAGAAACTTAACATTGAAACAAATGGTCGATTTTCTGATACACAATCTTCAGTTCTTGGAACTGTGTATAGTACCGAAAAAGGAATTGAAATTGCGGCTCGTCTAACCGACAATAATCGGATGATTATGTCATCAGGAGATGTATACAGTGAATCCAAAAATATCAGTGATCTCAGGACAATGTCTGAAAAGTTAAGTTCACGAATTTTAAACAAAATTCCTATTTTAAAAGGAACCATAACAGAAATTGACGAAGAAATGATTATCGCTAAATTTGATATAGCAGAATCCTGTAGCAATATTACGATTAATGAAGGTTGGCCTATGATTATATATCAACAACTAACCCCTGAAAGCCCATGGGGATCTGATACGGAAATATTAGGATATGCCACTATGGACAAACATTTAAGAAATGAAACATATCAATTTGTTATTACTAAACAAATGGAAAATCACATAATTCAAAAAGGAGACAGGATTGTAACACAATGAAAAGACTTACTAAAAAAGAGGAGTTAGAAATTCTGAATGAGTGCTTAGAAAAGGGCAATTATGAGAAGCTCATTCAACAGTACTGGAAACTGGTTTATTCTACCATAAAAAAAACATTTGATCGACTAAGTGTTCCTTATTCAGAAAATGATATTGAAGGAATTCGAACAGAAGTGTTCCTTGATCTTATGGAAAAAATATTAAAAAAATACGATCCTGATAAAAGCAGTTTGTCGGGATTTATTATTCTCATTACAACAAGAAAAACACTTAATTATATAAGAGACGTGATCTCAAAAAGAGGTGGTGATGATAAAAAAGGAACACAGGGCTCGTATACAGAGGAAAACCGACTCGAGGCAAGAAGAAAATTGAAACTTATTCTTGATAACGTAAATAATTTACCCCCACGAGATCTCATTGTGTATAAACTCTATTTTGAGGACAATTTGTCTCGCTTACAAATTTCTGAAGATCTTAATATTGCTATAGGGGCTGTAGATGCTTCTGTTTCAAGAATCAGGCAATATTTTAAAGAACTGTTTTTAGAATAAAAATATTCGTATGGAAAAAACAAGTTTTGTGTATTCTATATTAGAAAGGGAGACTATCATGGTGAAAAAATGTATCGATGAAAATTTACTTACAGGCTATATAAATGGTAATCTTTCAGATGCTGAAAGAAAACAAGTAGAAAAACACCTGTTAATATGTGAAGAGTGTTTTTCTGTTGTAAAAATGTCTTTTGCTCATTTAGAGGATAGTGAAATAATGTCATGTGAGCCTGTTCCTTTAGAAGAAGCGCAGGCCGCCTTGAAAAATATTTTGGAGAGAAAAAAGAATAAAACAGATATTTCTGGCCAAATTAAAAAAGTATTTTACGAAACAACAAAAAGGATCAAAGAAACATGGCAATCCATTTCTCTTGATAATTATGTCAGTCAACCAGCTTTTGCGCGTATTCGATCTGTTGGGGTATCATCAATAGAATGTATGCATTTTCAAAAAATGACACATTCGCACCTGAAAATTGAAATTTATGCAGAGAGAACAGAAAAGAATCAAGCTTCACTTGATGTGAAACTCTTAAAAAAAAACCTTGGCGTTAAGAATGTTCGACTTATTTTTCTTCGAAAAGGTGGCGGACCGCGATCAATTGAATTAAAAGGTGAGTACATACCTTTTGAAAATATGCAGTTTGGATCATATACATTGATAATCAAACAAGATTTAAAAGAGAATGCCAGGCTATTTTTTGAACTGAATAAGGAAGGTTTGTATGAAAAATAAAACCATTTGCCTTGAAGGTACCATAAATAAAAGCTGTTTAAATATAGGTATTCACAATTCCAATGCCGCCATCTGGACCTATGAAAAAAAAGAAATCACTTTAGAAAAAATTGAGACTCGCTGTCGTGAAATTATCGCATTTATGAACAGTAATAATCGTAAGGAAAAACAGTCACCGCATGCACTTCAAAAACTTAAAGAGATGGGAAATGGCTTGTGTAATAGTCTATTACCTTATAAAATAAAAGAAAAAATTAGAAAAACAGATGCTGATTTTTTGATTATTGCCCTTGATAACAATTTGGTTCAAATTCCATGGGAATTGATATGTATAGATGATGCATTCCTATGTGAACGTTTTTTTATGGGACGGACAGTTAAAACACAGCAAGACATTCCGGAATTCAAAATACGTGAATCCGATAATATGACCAAAATGTTGGTTATACCGAATCCAGGAGGTGACTTAAAGATTGCTGAGAAAGAAGGATTAAACATTTGTGAATATATTGACCGGGCAAATCAGGAAAGACAATCAGGAGGAAATTCAATCGAACTCGTCCTTAATGCTGATATAAAAAGGCAAGAAATCAAAGAACAACTCCATACATATGATATAGTTCATTTCGCTGGACATGGTCATTACGATTCGATTAATGCTGGACAATGTGGCTGGAAATTGGCTTCTGAAAATTTAACTGCAGATGATATCGAAGAAATGGCAGGTGGAGAATCAATGCCTAATCTGGTCTTTTCAAATGCATGCCAATCTGCTCGCACAGAAAGATGGGATATAAATGCGAAGGGAAATTCTTTTGGCCTTGCCAATGCATTTATGATTTCTGGTGTAAACCATTATTTGGGAACGTTTTGGGAAATAATTGATGAGCCTGGCAGCATTTTTGCTCAAGAATTCTATGCGAATCTGATTTCTGGAACCACTATAGGAGAAGCTGTTAAAAGTGCAAGGCAAAAATTAATATTAGAATCCCCTTTTGATCTTAGTTGGGCCAGTTATATTTTATATGGTTGCCCTGAGGAAAGATATTTCCCACAAACAACACATAAAACACATTTTCAACGAAAAATTACACAAACGCCACTTCATACCATAAATATGACAAGAGGTGTTCGTCCCCCCATTGGATGGGATGTTACCAAAATAAAGGAAACCAGAAACTGGTTATTGTGTATCATGATTTTCATTGCTATGTTTTGTACATTTTCTATTGTTAATAATTCTATGGATTATTTAAAAATGATACAAAACAATCGAATGAAAGAAATGCTTATCAAAAAGTCTATGGAAAAACAAAAAAGAACTGATGAGTTATTCAAAGAATTAGCATCTATCTCTGGAGGGATAAAACAAGCCATTAAAAATGATCGTAAAATAAATATTGAGTTGATAATAGATTCAAAGTTTAGAAACGAAGATAAAGAAGATATGCTTTTAGCTATTGTTCAAAATTCGTTATGTGACAATTCAAATTATTCAATTCTGGAAAGTCGAAGTCAATCATTGGATAAAGTTTTAGCATCATTAATTAATAAAATTAGATTAAAAAAAATTAAAACCATTGAGTTTAGAATGCCTGAAGTCTTAGTTTTTATAACTGCCTTAGACCTTGAGTTTTCATCCCCTATATTATTTCGTATTACTGATGTAGAAAAGGGTACGATAATCGGAAAAAATATTTTTGAAGAACTCAACAACAATAATAGCATTAGCTCTCAGAAAAAAGTATTGACCAAAAAACTTTTAAATACTTTAAAGAAATATACCCCTTAATATGTGCCAGACAATATCTGCAACAGGTGTATTGCATCCTTTAAATCAACATTTAGGTGATCATTGCTGTTTTTTGAAAGATTGTTCATCATACTAATGATATCATCTATACCAATAGCACTATCAGAATTGTAATCTCTTTGATTCACACTGGTTATTACTGGAAAAGAAATATTTTCATTTTTATCCTTTGCAAAGATGGTAATCGAATATTTTCCATTTATAAAAAAATCGTTATATATAGTCTCATACCTTTTGGAATCGGGGCTTAAGTGAAGGTCAATTTCCGGTAATGTAATTAAAGAACCAGACGTATATTTTTTGGCATCAGGCGGCGTTATAATAGCCCATATTCTGTCTATTGAACCTGTTGTTGTTACATTATTAACCCAAATATGAGCAGATGTCTGTCCATACAAATTTTGTTCAGGCATTACAGATTCAATAAAGGGAATATCACCAGCAGGCATGATTCCATAACCAATGAAAATTTTATTTGAAATTTTTCCATCAATCCATCTTTCATTAGAAATACCATTGCCGCTGTCATCTAACTGAGCTATCTGGTTAGAAAATAAACATTGAATGGCATCGTCGGCAGCAATAAATGAACTATTGATATCAGCGCCATTTAATATATTTCTCCAGAAAAATCCTGAAAATGAAATATCTCCTTTTGGAGAAAAATAAGCGGGTTGATTGATTCCTGAACCTGATAATATGATTCTTTCTTGAGTATCTTTTCCAAGCGCAAAAATGGATTGTCCTGAATTTGGACCATCATAAACAATAATGACATTACCAGGAATATTTTTTTGAAGGTCATCTAACCATTGATCCAGATCAGAAAAGCTTAGATTTCCATTTTTCATTTTAAAACAATTCGTATCTTCATCTCCTATCATGTACAAAATTAAATCCTTAGTATTTTCGCTCCAAAGCAATATTTGATCTTTCAAATGTTCTGACGAAGGGGAACAATCCACAGCATTAAAGCTTGATGGGCTCATCAAATAAATATCTTCATCAGCATATAATTGCGCTTTTAATGTCTTATAAGCAAGTTTTGCACAGTTTATTAAGGCATCTGTATCAGTATCCCCAACAATAATAATTGCCCTGCGTCGCAATGGATTCTTAACAGATATTTGTGTCATCTTTGGGATAGATGTATTCCCCTGATTGTCTAACGCGAAGACCACAATATTATAAATCCCTTCGCTATACAGGTTTCGATAAGTTCCTTTATAAATATTATTTCTTTCAGAATTATCAAGAAACAGATCTTCTGTGGGTAAATTGTTTAAAGGATCTTTGCTTGTATCGGGTTGATAATCAGGCGGCCATATTACTGCCCATACACGATTGATCTCTCCACTATCTGTAATGCTGTATGCAGATATAGAAGCAGAACTTGTATCTGTTATAGACTGTTCTGCAGAAACACTTACAATCACAGGAGCATCACCATGGACAGTTGTGGCATTACCAATATATGTTTTAGAGGCTATTCCCTTTTGATCCAGTATCATAGCAGACTGAAAAGGCTCCATCGATTGTTTTGCTAACTCGAAAGATGTTTGAACATTTAAGCCATTAAAAATATGTGTCCAGAAAAAGTAAGAAAATGAAATGGAACCTTGTGAGATGAAATTCGCATTTTGATCAGGCGAAGCGCTGGTGATAATAATTTGCTCTTTATTTGAATTTTCAAGAGTAGAAAGGAAACTTCCTGATTTACAGGCATCATATATGACGATAATTTTTCCGCTAATATTAGATAAAAAATCCATTAATGTATTTGCCTGTAGAATTTCATTGAATCTCATTCGAACTGTATTATCATCGCCATGATCGACAAGGTACAATATAAGATTATCCGCATCAGATGCCCAGTTAATCGCTTTTTCCAAATTATCAACAGAAACATCAGCATCTACATCATCTGCTATACTGTTTCCATCAAGGTCGAGTTTTGAATTTGAAGAAAGATAATAGATGGTTTCTTTTGAAAGTCCTTGATATGATAACGCTCCATAAGCATAATTGGCACACATTTGTGTACTGTTCCAAATGTTGTTTCCTTTGTATAAGCCTCCACCAGCGACAATGATAGCTTTGGATTTTACCATCCGCTTATCACGCTCAAATGCCTGGATGCGATGATTATTGCGGTCTGATACATAAACTGTCCCATTTGAATCAACACAAAGTCCAGCAGGATAATTCAATTGACCTGCACCTGAGCCAAATTCACCAAATTTTGATATGAGTTTCCCATCGGATCTGAATTTTCGAATACAGTGATTATTTGAATCAGCAGCATAAATAAAGCCAAGATTATCAACTGTTAAAGCTGAAGTATTTTTAGCCTCCCATTTATTGACATGTTGAGCATCTGTTGTAAACATATGAATGAAATTTTTATCTGCTACATAAATAAAACCATTTTTGTCTGAAGCTATCTCTTTAGGATAATTCAAACCTATATCTTCCCATTTTGATATAAAATCTCCCTCAAAAGTAAACTTATCAATGCAATCGTCGACTGGATCAGTTATATATATAAAATTATTTCTATCTATTGTGATACGACTCTCTATTGAGTATTTTCCATCATCAGAGGGAACTTTCCATTCTGAAAGAATGTTACCGCTTTCGGATAACTTGAAAATTCTATGAGAACTAAATAAAATAATGTTTCCATAACTGTTAATTACTATCCCCATAGGATCCCAGTATGCTGAAAATTCATTTATTGATACACAATTATTATCAATAGATAACTTTTGAATGCGCCTATTGCCATCATCAATAATATAAACTGAATCGTTTTTATCAACTACAAGGTTGATTGGATAGTAAAACGTTCCTTGTATAGTTCCATAACTTGAAAATTTTTCCAATTGTTGACCATTTCCACTAAACCTTTGAATACTGTCTTCTTTTGTAACAAATAAAAAACCCTGATTATCAATGAACAAGTCCATAATATCAGAAATTGAATAGAAAATATCGCTTGAGTCTATTTTGGAAACAAATTCTCCAAGGGTCGTCCATTTTTCAATTTGGTTATGATCTTTAACGGTTATCTCAGATCGCTGATCAGATATATCTACAATATCATTCTTTTCTTCAGCAATGAATTGACTTGAAGGGTTACGCTTCTTCCAATATATTGCCTCACATGGACCTTGAACTATTATAAAATCCAATGTATTAACAGTTATATTTTCTGGTTGATGTACATCCCACTCTGTATTCAACTCTCCTTTAGAATTATATTTTTTAATGCTATTATTTCCTTTATCAGCCACATAGATAAATCCATAGATATCAACTGTTACATCAACTGGCATGTTTAGCTCATTATCTCCAATACTATCTAAGAATAATCCGTCTGGGCTGATTCTTTGAATAAGATTATTTCCTGTATCAGCGACATAGATAAAACCATCAATATCAACTGCTATACTGTTCGCATTATGAAATAATCCTTCTTTGCTATCCTGGCTATTAAATATATTTTTTAACTCTCCATTTTCATCAAATTTAAGGATATGTCCATTCCCTTTGTCCAGAACATAAACAAAACCTTTATTATCTACCACTATATCATTTAATAATACTTGTGGGGCATCATTATAGTCCCATTTTGAAACGATATGACCATTAGATGTTAGCTTTATAATGGAATTATCCATAGCTTCTGTTAAAAATATAAATCCATTATTATCCACTGCGCCACCTGTTAAACAATTAAAATGCCAGTTTTGTTTCAAAGTTGGCCACATTTTTTCGAACCTGTACTTTTGTTCAATTTGACCATCTGATAGATAGGCTTGTATTGTGGAATTTGTATTACCTGTTGTTTTGATATTAAGAATGGCACCTGTATGTTTTTTATCAGAAAGCGGTGTAAATTGAATCTTAGTTGTGCATTTATCAGATGGAGATAAGGTATAATTATAACAATTTTCTTCAAGAATACTGAAAGCTGAGTATTCTGTTTCTGAAATAGAAAGTTCCTCAATTGTAATATCTTGATTACTCAAATTATGAATTGTAAATAGTTGAGTTTCTATTTCATCCGATCCAAATACATGAGAGTCTGGTAAAATATAAATATCAGGAATAACGTTTTCATATCCCCATCCTGTTAATGATGCCCTTGTTCCAAATAATGAATCATCTAATGAAACCTCGATATAAGAATTATGTTTTCCTATTGATTCAGGTGTAAAAGCAATTTGTATCGTACAGTATTCAGATGAAGCCAAAGATGTTTCAGAGCATGTGTCGTAATTAATATTAAATTCTGATGTATCAGGACCACTAATAGAAATTGTATGAATAGATATGTCTTTTAAGCTGGTAATTGTAAAACATTGTGAAACATCTGAAGTATTTGTTTGAACCATTTTAAAATCAAAGAATTCAGGAGAAATAACGATATTTTCTTGGGAAGAATTAATGGCAAAAGCATTATTTAATAGTTTAACCTTTCTGCCATTATTAACCAATATATCAAAATTACCAGGGGGTAAGGATTTCGGGATATCAATTGAAATATTCTTTTCGCTATTTACATGAAATGTTTTTAATTCTACAGGTAAAGAAAAAATAACCAACTCATCTGAATTATAGCTCAATGTATCTGGAATGTCATCAATGATGACATTCCACTCATCAATTTGATAGAATAAACCATATGGAATATCATCAATCAAAATAACATCTATAACAGCAGATGATGAATAATAAAAAGAATATTCAAATGGTAAATTAATTGTTGTCAGCAATTTAGGAGCAAACGGATTGAATACATCGACTACATATAATTTAGAAACATATTCATTCGTAATATAAGCAATATTATCAATTATTTTTATCCAGCTCGCATGTTTGATGCCGCTATCCAATACATCAATTGCACTAATCAATTCGGGTTGAAATGGGTTATGTACATCTATTAAGACCACTTGATTTCGGCATAATGCATATGCGATATTATTAACGACAGAGACTTCAAGAATATCTTCCTGTATATTAATAGTAGAAAGGACTTGAGGTTGATAAGGGTTAGTCATGTCCATGATATATAAATCATTAGCATTATCCTTCATGTAAGCAATATTGTTGTCAATATCCATTAACAATCGAGGTATATGAGCTGAAGTGATCAATTTCGGTTTTAAAGGATTCGTTATGTCAATTATATGCACATAGTTTTTCGATGAGACGTATGCAAAACCATTATCTACTTTGAGATTTGTACAAGCTTTCTGTAAATCAATCAAGCTAATAAGTTCAATATTTGATGGATTTCTGATATCAACTATCAACAAACTATATTTATCAAGAACATAAGCAAGATTATCTAATAGTTGAATTTTATTAGATTCAATGATTTTGAGTACATCAAAGTCTTCGTCCAGATAATTGCTATTTAATACTTCAGGTTTAAAAGGGGTATTCAAATCTATTATTTTAAGTGATAAAGCATAATTTGGTAAAAAAACGATTCCATTATTAATGATTATGTTCCTGTTTTCTGAATATGTTTTGTAATTAATATCAATTAAAAAATTATTGCTATTATATGTAAAAAGTCTTGTATCTTTATTAAAGCCCATTCCATTTAGAACTAATTCCATACCAGGAATAGCAGCAGTATTATTGGGTGTAATTGAGATTAACTGTAAATCAGAATTATTTTTTCCAGTACCAAACACATTTAATTCTAACTTTTTATAATTCTTATTTATTAATGGAACATTTATTTTTGCATATTTATTTCCACCAGTTTTTGGAGAAAACACTATATCAAAAGCACATTCTTTTGTGGCCGATATGATATTATCTGAGCATTTATCATCCAACAATGTGAATTCAGAATAATGATCTCCTGTAATAGATATCATACCATGTTCAAGATTAGACTGACTTAAATTATTAATTGAAAATGTTTGTGGTTCTGATGATATACCGATATCTATCATTCCAAAATCATGACTGGTTGAAGAAGATGATATTACAGGGGGAGTGTATTTTTCTATATATCCATAACCAGTCAAGTAAACTTCAATTGCTTCTGATTTATGATTTTTTGTATTGATTGAAAGAGCGGAATTTTTTATACCTATCGACTTCGGTAAAAAACTAACATCTACAACACAGTTTTCAGATGACTTTATATTTGTACCAAGACACTCATTCTTAAAAATATAAAAATCATTTTGATTCGTTCCTGTAATAGATATTGACTCAATCTCAATTTCTGAGTCAGAGTAGTTTGTTATTGTAATTGATTGTGGTGTTGAACTATTTCCGACTTCAATCGAATTAAAATTGTAGTGCATAGGATTACTAAATAAAGAAGAATATTCTTCTTTTATAGTGATTGCATTCATTATTTCATGTCTGTCACTTCCATTGAGTATTATTAATGAGTAGTTTCCAGGGGTGGCGGGTGCAGAAAAATTAAAAGATAGATTCGTAGCACTATTAACAGTTACTGAGTTAAGATGTAATGGTAAAGAAATAATATTTAACTTTTTATTTTCCTCAACTATGTAGCCGCCATTAATAATCTTTTCATAATACACAGCTATATAAGCGATATCATCAATAACCATTATATCTTTTACAGTACCATTTGTGGGAATTGAAAAAATAATTTCAGGATGAAAGGGGTTCTTAACATCTATCATTTGTATTCCATATTTACCATCTGCAACATAAGCAATATCATCAATAACTATAATTTTCCCAGCATTTCCAGGGGTATTCACAGATCCCATAATTTTGGGGTGAAATGGATCTTTAACATCTATTACTTTCAATCCTTCATAAAACGTTGTGACATAAGCAACATCTTGATGTACTTCAATATGTCTCGCACTGCTATTTATAGGTAGACAACTGATCATATTAGGATTTGTAGGTTTGTTAATATCTATTAATTGAAGTCCTTTTTCATCAACTAAATAAACAATAGCATCTACAATCGTAATATCATCAAGTGTAATTTCATGAACATCTCTTTTTAATTCTAAAGATCCAATTATTTGTGGGTCTGTAGGCTCTCTCATATCTAATACATTTAACAAACTGTAATTCGTAGTCACAAGATATCCGTCATGAAAAACTGTGCTACCTGAATTTTTGAAACAATAAATTTCTAATGGTTCATTAAAATTAGATATATCTATAACATGCAAACCTGATCTTCTAGATAAATAACAATAGTTATTATTGACAAAAAGATCGAAAACAAATGCGACAGGTTTTAAAATTGAAGAGAGCATTTGGGGTTGAAATGGATTTTTCACATCAATTATTGATAGGCCATTAAAAGTATTTGCTACATATGCAATATCGTTTTCAACCACTACAGCACAAGCATAATTCGAGGATTCACCTATGTCCATATAATAAATTTTATTCTTACGAATAAAAATTCTTGTATCATCATTGAATCCTTTTCCATGAACAGTTATGTTCATTTTACTGTTGACAATTCCAATATTGGGTTCAACAGAAAATATTTCAAGGTGAGCATCAGTTTTACCAGTTCCATTTAATTGTAATTCAAGCTTATTTGAAAGATTATTTTGAGATGGTATAAGTAATGTTGCATTTTTATTCCCACTGGATTTCGGTGAAAAAATTACTTCAATCTTACAAACCTCTGATGTGGAAAGTAAATGTTCAGAACAATGATCATTGACTATTATATATTCTGATTGATGAACTCCAAAAATAGATATTGTTCCAATATCTATTTCTGACTGGCTGGAATTTGATATTGATATTGTTTTGGGAGCAGACAAAGCTGCGATATCTATAATGCCAAAATCATGACCTGATATAGAAGATGATAATTTTTGGGGAATAATGTCAGAGTATCCATATCCTAATAATGAAGATTCATAGATTTTTGAATTTTCAGTATTCGTTTTAATTATGAGTTGAGCGTCCTTTGGTCCTGATTCATTTGGTGAAAAGACGATACCTAATGAACAGCTTTCAAATAAGTTTAATGAATTTTTTTCCTGGCAACTATTTTTTAGTATGATAAACTCTGATGAAAACTTTCCTTCTATTGAGACTGATTCAATTCTAATCTCTGAGTCGCTATAATTGGTCACTGTATAATATTGGGATTTTGATTCACTTCCAACTTCAATTACTTCGTAATCATGGACTTTTGGATTAATAAACATATCTGGCATGTTTTCAATCAGAGAAAATGCACTATTTTTTTTTATTATATTATTATCATTGTACATGATAAGAGAGTAATCTCCTGGCGTGTAATTTGCTGGAAGGTTAAATGAAAGATTGTTATCACTTTTTACAGAAACAAAGTCTATTTTAACAGGTAAAGACGTAATAACTACTTGATTAAAGTGATCAAAAGAATAGATAATATTATCAACAACATCGATATCATAAATGCTTGGTATGACCATTGTATGAATAATTTTTGGATGAAATGGATTGCTCACATCTATTAAATGTATGCCACTGTTAGTAGAAATATAAGCAATATTGTCTTTAATTTTTATATGGTTAGCTCTATCCATAGCAATAGAACTGATAAATTCAGGCTGAAAATGATCCTGTACATATATTAATTCCAATCCTTCATTGTTAGCTATATACGCAATATCATCAATAACAGTAATATAGTTTGGATAACTCATTGTCTCTATGGAGGTTAAAATTGAGGGTTGATATGGATTACTAATATCTAATATCTGTAAGCTCCAACCAGCAAATCTATATGCAATATTATCAATTACTTTAGTGCGCAAATTAATTGTTTGTAATCCATAAGCATAGTGGGCACAATAAGCGATATCATTAGTTACATTTAACTCCTTATCTCTAAGAAACAATGAGTTAATTATTTGAGATTTATTCACATCAATGATTTTTACTTCACCATCTGAAAAAACATAACAAATATTGTCAATAACGATATAGTCACTAAAATAATCGCTATTTTTATATATCGTACTTATGAATTTAGCATTAAAAGGATCACTAACATCTATCATATTAATACCATTATATTTTACATATGCGATATCATTTTCTACTTGAATTTCAGATCCCTTAATTATACCTAAATTTTCATCAGACATAATTTGACTTTGTTTACAATACATAAAAATTTTAGTATCCTTGTTAAAGTCTTTACCCGTCAAAGAGACTTCGATAAAATTTTTGACAATACCAATATTCGGCTCAACAGAAAATAATTGAAGATCGGTCTCATTTTTGCCATTTCCATATAAAGGAATTATTTTTTCTTCTAATTTACTGTTTTTTAAAGGAACTGATAAACTTTTATATTTTTCCCCTGTTGTTTTTGGTGAAAAAACAACCTGAACACTGCACTCACCAAAGGGTAAAAGAGTTTTTTGTGAGCAATGGTCATTTTGCAATGTATAATCTGACTGATTATTGTCTGTTATTAGCAATGAACCAATTTGAACATCCGATTGGGTTAAATTATTAATAGAAAATGTTTGAGAAGAAAACTTATCAATATCAATATTTCCGAAATCATAAATAGAAGGTGTTACAGAGATCTCAGTATAATTAATAGGTTTATAGGCATAGCCAGATAAATATGTACTTGTTACAGTTGACGCCATGTCTGTTGTCTCAACATTTAGAATGGCGTTTTTTGGACCAAGGGTATCTGGAGAAAAGTTTATTTCTAATATACAACTCTGTGAGGGTGGGATCTTTATACCATTACAACTATTTTTATGTATGCTAAATGATGATTCGTTATTTTGAGATAAATTTACTGATTCAATCTCAACATCTAACTGACTATAGTTTGAGATTATAAAAGATTGTGAAATTGAATCACCTATTTTTACCCCTTTATAATCATATGACGGTGGGCTTATATATACATCATTAAGTTTTTCATTAAATGATAATGCATTTGGTATTTCAATACTTTCATTGCCATTCACTATCTTCAAATCATAGGAGCCAGGAATTTTAGGAACAGAAAAGTTGATAGTCATTTCCGTTTCATCATTATCAATTTGAATGGATTGTATTTCTGCTGGAATTGAAATAATTTTCAATCCTGGATAGCCAGAAATATAGGCTATATCATCTCGTATCACAATATCTGAAGCACCTTCATTAATTGAAAGAATAGTTTCAGGCTGATAAGGATTCGTAATATCTATCATTAGTATTTTTTCCATTCCAACAGCATAAGTGATAGTATCTATAATTGTAACTTTACGTAGATTATTAATTTCAACAGAACTAATAATTTTTGGTTCTTGCTCAAATGGATTGCTCACATTCATTACGAAAAAATCATCCGCAGCTACATATGCAAAATCGCAAATGACTTTAATATCGTAGATTTTATCAAACTCACCCACAGATACATTCACAGAACTTATAAGTTTTGGAGCAAAGGGATTTATTACATTAACTAAACTCAATTTTTCACTATCTCCAATGAATGCGATACCATCTTTAATCATCAGAGATTGTGGAATTCCGATATTAAAACAAGTTTTAATTACAGGTTCTAATAAATTACTAATATCAATTACATTCATTCCATTGTCATCTAATACATAAGCAATATTATCAAGAATCATAATTTTTTTTGGATTATTTAATTCAGATAAAGTACTCTTAAGTTTTAAATCTGATGGATTACTTACATCAATAATTTTTAAACCACTATTCGTCGAAACATAGGCGATATCGTCAGCAACAAAAACATCATAAGATATACCAGTATCAATAAAATTTTTGATTTTGGGATTCAAAGGATCTTCTACATCTATAACATACAATTCACGTGAAAGTATATACGCAATATTATTAACTACTTCAATGCTGTTAGTTGAATAAAGGAAATGTTTCATTTCAACATAGCTTATAACGGGGTACTCTCTTCTATACAAAAAAACTCGTGTGCCTTGAGTAAATCCTTCACCTGTAATAGTAACCTCCACATTACTGCCAGTTATTCCAAATTTTGGTTCAACCTTATCTACTTTCAGCTCTGAATAATTCTGAACTGATCGTTTATGGATTGATTTCTGTGAAGAATTAATTTTTATGTTATTATTGTCATTTCTTTGTTTCCCAAAACTTTGACTCTCGTCACCGCAGGAGAATAAAGATAATACAAAACTTAATAGACAAATTGATAAAAATTTGTTCATTGTTTTACCTTTTCAGACTTCAAATCTATAATTTCTAAATATTTCAATACATTGTAAATAGATATTAAATTTTTATATCCATGGTAGAGTCGGTAGATGACAGCAATAGTATGTCATATTTAGTCCACGTCCACCAATTTTGAAAAAAAAATTCATATCGCTTATTTGATCCTTACTTTTTTATATCATTTTTAAATATTCACATAGAAATTTAAAAACATACTAAAAAAAATATTTAAATTTTCAAGTTCTTGCAACAATATCATTTCTGTCATTTTTTTAGAATTCATTAATTGTATAGAATATTTTTTTTAGTATGTAATCAACTTGAAAAGTTAATTCTATATATAAATGTCAATTTCAATCAAATCAAAATTTTATTTAAGTTATTAGGCCATTTATGTGCAAACAACTAACAAATGTGGAGTATTATTATGAAACATTCAATCAATTTTCTCTTAATCCTTATTTATTTTTTTAATTTCAATATTTTATACGCTAATGATTATAATCAAAACCAAAAAGCAGATATAACAGACGCGTTAATTGCTTTACAAATTACAGCAGGTATTCAACGAGAATTTTCAATTGCACAAGGAATAAACTGGTTAGAGGTATGGTTAGATAACTTTTCATACAAGCCTTACGATGCTGTTCAATATGAAGGTTCAAGCTATATTTGTATTAAAGAGCATAAATCAAATCGTGATATTACACCTGAGAATAAAGAATATTGGAATATTTTAGCTCTTAAAAGTGACGAATGTGAATTAAGTGATGTCATAAAGAGTATTAACGATCAATCTGGTGACTCAAACGGAAATATTCAAATAAAAGGAGGGCGCAATACATCCATTTCTTCAGAAGATAATATCATTACTATAGATACAATATCACCAAATTTTTCTGTTAATGCAGGAGCTGGTCTTGAAGGAGGAGATATTTCTAATAATAACATGACAATTAGTGTTGCCAATAATGGAATAAAAAATTCTATGTTGGCAGACAATTCCATTGATTCATCGAAAATTAAAGATAAAACCATTTCTCTTAAAGATCTTGACTTTTCTCCTGGAGATATTGCAGGCATAGATGTTTCAAATGGTTTATCAGGCGGTGGTTCAAGCGGGAATATTTCACTGGGAATCGCTAACGCTGGAATTACACGTTCAATGCTGGCAGAAAATTCAATTGATTCATCAAAAATTAGAGATAGAAGTATCTCTATCAAAGATCTTGATTTTACTCCTGGTGATATTACAGGCGTAGATGTTTCAAATGGTTTATCAGGTGGTGGTTCAAGCGGGAATATTTCAATTGGGATCGCTAACTCTGGAATTGTAAGTTCAATGCTATCAAACAATTCTATTGATTCTTCAAAAATTATTGATGGAAGCATTACATTATCTGATTTAAATTTTACCCCAATAATGAACAACGGCACTGAAAGTATCACAATAAAAGGGGATTCCAGAGACATTCTTGTTAAATTAGGCCATCTCAACGATTATCCTGACAATGGACTGATTAGGATTGGGCAAAAGGGTAAGAATAAAATTTTTCTTTATGTAGATGAAAAAAACACTGGAAGGCTGTCTTTACTTAATTCTGATGCGTCTGGATATGTAGTTATTTTAGGAAGTGATACTAATAACCCGGATAATGGTCTACTCTGGATTGGGCAAAATAATAATAATAAAATTTTATTATATGCAGATGATGACAATACAGGACATCTTACCCTTAGAGGAGAATCTGGAGATAGAATTGTAACTTTAGGAAATGTTGACAATTATCCAAACAATGGAGGACTCTGGATCAAACAAAAAGGAGAAAATAAAATATATTTGCTAGTAGATGACAACAACTATGGCAAACTTTACCTTTCCGGAGAGTCAGGCAAAAATATCGCATTATTAGGTGCATCAGGGGATTCTCCAAACAATGGAGGACTTTGGATTAGTCAAAATGGTAAAGTTAGAATTTACCTCTATGTTGACAATAGAGATAACTCTGGTCGTTTAATTTTAAGTGATTCCTCTGGAAATGGAACTATTTGGTTACAAGCAGGCGATGGATCAATAAGCTCTTCAGGGCATAAAAGTTTTGTTGTTGATCATCCTGATAAAACAAGAAAAGATAAAAAAATTGTATATTCGTGCATTGAAGGACCAGAAGTGGCTGCATATATAAGAGGTACAGCAAAGTTAGTCAATGGTCAGGCATGGATTGAATTTCCTGATCATTTTTCGGTTATCATAAATGCAGAGACATTAACTGTTCAAGCAACCCCACAGTCAGCTTCTTCAAAAGGTTTGGCAGTAGTTAAAAAGAATACTAATGGGGTGCTTGTAAAAGAGTTATTCAGCGGAAATGGAAACTATAAAATTGATTATTACATTCAGGCTGTTCGTAAAGGATATGAAAATTTTCGTGTCATACGCGATGCCAGTGAATATCAACGTCAAAATAATGGACAAGAAAAACTTAAATAAATTTTTTTACGAACAATATTTTTTAGCGATTGCGTCCGGATGGCAACAATATTAACTTAAATAGGTTGAGTTGCTACTCAACATTTCACTCCTCGCACTTGGGTGGACTTCTGAACTCTAAACCGGTTGCGTACTTGATCAATGAATTACTTCATCATAGTACATCATTTACATCAGATGAATCATAGTTCTTCTTGCGTGTATTGACAAAAAATAGCCGAGTGTTTAGATATTCAGATTCAAGCCATTTGAAAAATATTGTAAAACAAAATTCATATCAATAGTTTGAAAAAGTTACAGTTTCCTACGTCCAAAGTTTACGCACTATAACCAGTGCTTATACAGAAGGTTTTTTTGAATAAATATGAAAAAAAGCATGTTTACAAGAAACTTGATAACAACTTAAACCGATTCTGTTTTCCAGTCATTTCAGTTTTTTCATAAAAATATTTTTAAATAAATCAGGAATGATTTGTCAATATTTATTATCAGCTATCAATGAAAATAATTCATTGGCATGTATCTTGTATTCGGGATAACAACAAATTTTTTATATTAACCTGTTAAATAATTAAAAATATTTGTCATAAAATCATTCTTTTCATCATAATTCATATAAGAGTTTCTAACTATTCTGACTTCGTTTTGATTTCATTACAATAGCCGATGTCCAAGTTTTTGACTACTTGCTTTTTGTGTTTAT
>Ga0272440_1000427_pt1 | contig 35554 bp, 34 predicted proteins | sample SSMMMBAug17_FD_192440 | JGI IMG/M metagenome (GOLD analysis project Ga0272440, IMG submission 192440) | Marine sediment archaeal communities from Little Sippewissett salt marsh, Falmouth, MA, United States - SSM-MMB-Aug17 | ecosystem: Environmental > Aquatic > Marine > Wetlands > Sediment ...
AAATGTTCATCATCAATAATCGAAAGATCATGAGCAATAATATCATTCATTGATACCATATCACCTTGAAGTTCAGGAGGTCTAATGTGAACGTTTATTTTTGAGAAATGTTTTTCAGCATTTTCAGCAATTAAATCGCTATCTGTATTGATGACAATAGATTGTATCGATTCTAAATTTTCTAGAACTCTGCCAACACAATGATAAAGAGGTTTTCCATTAAATAAACGCATATTTTTATTGGGCACTCGTTCTGAATTTTTTTTCATTGGTAAAAGAGCTGCCAATTTCATTTATCTACATTCCTTAAAATGATTGATTTTTAGTGTTTATTGTGTGCCTTGAAAAAAGAAACTCAACATCTGAAAATTGTGCTAAAAGATGCCCAAAAAAATTATAATTATAACCAATCTAAGTCATTTTCATAGCCCATTTCAACAAGTAAATGATTCCAGCGTCCATTTTTTTCTTTTTTAAAAGCTTCAATACAATCCTTATTAAAATAATTTTTCCAATCCCCAATTATTCCCTTACGTTGGGGGGATTCTTTTTTTTCTTCACCAATTTTTCTTCCTGTCATAGACTCAAAAGAGCATTTTTCCACAACATTTTTTATATTTTCATCCTTAAGCGGTAGATCAAGGTGATTCAAAATTGCTTTAATTTCTCTTATAGGGTTCTCTTTTAAATATTCATACTTGATTTTATATGCTAAAGGAGTTCTATACCACTGCTCAAGTCTTGATATAATAAATTCTTCTTCTTTGATTAAATAAAGTATCCTTTCAGGGTATGACAAACTCCGATATTTTTCACCTAAGCCTCCTAACTTTTCACCTAACCGGGCTAAATAAAAACTATTTGATACTAATACGTCTCTCGGGTCACGAAGTATAGTTAAAAATTTTATATGCTTCACTTCTGATGTAATTGGATAGGAGTGACTTTTAAAAATAAATCGTCCTGTTAATGCAGTTAAATATTTAAAGACTTCAGCATCATTTAAAAGAAGTATACCAGTACCCATTTCAAAAAATCTTTTAGGAATTACATTCACATTATAATTGAAATAACCAATATTTTTTAATATGTTAAATAACCATGTAGAGCCTACTCTGTGTGCTGACCCAACAATTAAAATGAGTTTTTCTAAAGACGAAAAATTTGATTCAACTTGTATATTTCCTTTAACATGGTTATATCTTTCAAGAGATGTATTGTTGTTTATAATTTGATTATTATCCAAAATCATTTTTATTTCTTTAAGCAAAGGAGTGAAATTTCGTTCGAAATTATAATGTTCGTTAAAAGCTTTTAATGCACCTTCTTTGTATTTTGAATAATTTTTAAAAATTATATCAATAGCTGGTTTCATTTCATATGGAGAGGCTGCACATACCCCACATTTGAAACAATCAAATATTTCTTTGATACTTTTAAAGTCTGATGCAATAACAGGTAAACCCGCTTTAAGATATATAGATAGTTTATTTGAAGATGAGCCAATTTCAGTAAAATTCTCATCAATAGGGCGATAGAACATTAATCCTGCATCTGCAGAGGAGATAGCCTTAATAAAAAGATCTCTGGGTAAAGGTTGTAAAGAAAAATAAATATTTGACGACGCTTTCTGTTTTAATCTATTTAGAAATGAGTCTCTTTCTGTTGTTTCTCTCCAGAAATGAAGAACTATCGCATACTCTTCTGATAAAGATGAGCCTGCTTCCACTAACTCTTCACACATAGCCCATGATGCAATGTTACCTGCATAAATTAGTATTTTTTTCCAGGCTGGTATATTAAATTTTTCTCTAAAATAATTCCCTTTTTCGTATATTGGTTCACCTCCTGTCGAAATCGGTAGATAACGAATTTTTTCTTCTGAAACATTATTTTCTTTTGTGAAAAGAGCGGTTCGATACTTATCGGGGAGTGTACAGGCTAAAGGGAGAAGCAGGGATGCCAAGACATTGTTAAGGCCGGGTATAATAAATTGTCTGGTCAAGTCTGTATGTATTTTTTCGTAATATTCTTCAGGTATAGGTATTAATTTGTTTGAAAATTGAGACAATTCCCTTTGGACAATTACATCAAAAAGATCTGGATATAGAAAAAATGTTTCTGTTTCGTTTAATCTTTTGGCTAAATCTTGCCTGAATTGTTTTGCAAAATTTGTATGACCAAAGTGATATATGGCATCACCAGCAACAATAAAATGTGGGTTTATATGCTTCCAAAGAATTGGATCACGAACAATAGTATTACAAACAATGCGATATCCATCAGACCAGTTTTGATCTAATGCTTTTTCAAGAGAAGGTCCTGTTCCAAATACATATCTTTTATTGTATGCTTGTTGTTTTAACCAACATATATACTTATTAAAACGTAATTCAGCATCTTCAATATTTGCCTTATGTTCTAAAATAAAGTTTGATAACCGACACCAATCCCATCCATCTATAGGGTTAAACCGGCTATCGATATGAAATAATCTACTTTTGGGGACAATATTTGGAATTCTTTCACATGAACAGTAAAAAAAAACAGCACTGCTATCATCCATAATTCTTTGTGATAGCTCATGAATGACATTAACCATATTTGCTGGAATATGCGGAAGGTAAAAAGTAAGTCGGTTAATGATATCATCGATATTTTTTTTTGAAATATCATTTTTATCTATCAGTAAAAATATTTTTTTGTTTATATGTTTTATATCCATATTGGTTGATACTTTTATAATATGTTATCATGTTATCATTTTTTCAATGTCGATATCTTTTTTGTAGATTTGGTGTCCAGCTTTTATGCATCATAATAAATCTAAAGCCTTCATTCTCAGCCTTTTCTAATAATGTTTCGAAAAAATCACCAAAAGCAATTTTTGTATAGTTTTCTTTATCTTCTTTAGGAACAAAATATTCAAAGAAACAAGGGTGTGATTCTTTGAGTTCATATATAAATTCCGAGTAACTATGCTTTTTTGAATTGCTCCAAAACAACTTATCGTCAGGAGCTCTCCCATCAAATCCCCATAAATAAATATTTTTTGATAAAGTACACGCCAAGGGAAGTAAAAGAAGGCTTAATACATTATGCAAAGAAGGTAATTGAAAATTATGAGATAAATTTTCATTAATTTTTTGATATTGACCTTTTGGAATGGGAATCAGCCTGTCAGAAAATTCTTCAAAATCTTTAATAACAATATTATGAAATAATTCAGGATAAACAAAAAAAGTTTTTGTCTCTTTTAAACGTTCAAAAAGATCTTCTCTGAATTTTTTTGCAAAGGATGTATGACCAAAATGATATATTGCATCACCAGCAACAATAAAATGAGGATTGATATGGTTCCAAAGTTCTGAATCACGTACGATGGTATTACAAACAATGCGATATCCATCACTCCAATCAATATCCAATGCTTTTTCTAAAGAAGCGCCAGTGCCAAAAATGTAAGATTTTTGATATGATAATTTATTCAATAATTCTATTTGAGTTCGAAAAATTGTCCTGGATAAATCAATGTTCGCTTTAACATTAGTGCAATAGTTAACCACTCTACACCATGACCATGCATCTGTAGGATTTGTTCGATAATCAATGTCATAATAATTGCTACTATTCGATATGTCTTGTGATATTGATTTAGAATCAAACCCTAAACATATAGTGTCATTATTTAACACAATTCTGGAATTCACAGTTATCAACTCAATGTTATTTGATGAATAATAAGGCAAATAAAAAAAAAGTCTACTTAATAAATTATCAATAGTATCAGTTTGTAAATCTGTTGAATCAACAAGCAAATAAATTTTGTTAACACAATAATATTCTTTTTTCCATGTAGAAACGATCTGTTGAACCTCGGTATCTTCAGGAATCTGTTTCAAATACTTGCTAAGAAAAAGAATAGTTTTATACATCAGCCCTGATTTCATGTAAAACATACCGATATTTCTGAGAATATTGGTATTGTCTGGTGCTAATGTATATGCTTTATTAATGAATTCAAATGCGTCATTTTTTCTATGAGTTTTCCAAAAAATACAGGCCAAATTATTCATTGCTATAAAATGGTTAACATCTAATTGAATAATTTTTTTGAAAATTTTTTCAGCCTCCTTAAGATTGTTTTCTAAAAATAATTTTTCTCCACGTGCTAACAGATCAGATGTATTACTATTCATAAGTGCGTGAGAGTTATTTGGGATTGCTCTTTGTTGTCTTATTTGATTTAATAAAATAGATTCATATAGGTTTATGCATGTTTTCACTTCATCAGTATAGCGATTGAAAAAATATCTATGATTATTTCCACAGCCTCGCACAGAACCAACAGTTGATCCCAGAAAAGAAGAATTGGCATTAGCCAGACGCTTTTCCCTTGCAGTTGCTTTTTCTGCAGCTTGGCTCACTTGAATAATAAAATCCATTTCTTCTCTATCTAAATCTGGCCAAAGGTAATGGAAAATTTTTTGTAGAACATCAGCTAAATTGGTAATCATTTCACCATAATCAACAATCAAACCTTTTCTGTAGTCAATTGTTTTTAGAATAGAATCATATGTGTCTAACATATATTGTGTAAGTAAATCATTTTTGGTTCTTTGATACCATTTCGGGTTACGTTCTTGATAGTTCATAAATGAAGTAATTGCTGCTTCAGGTTCTCGAACTAAATATACTATTTTGACTTGTATCCCCTTGGATTCGTAATCGCTTAGATTCTTTTCGAAAACGGAAGGATTAAAATCAAAAAATTCTGGGTGAATTTTTTCGATTGCGTACTTACCATGTAACATCTTTTCTGGAATTTCACCGATTTCTTTTTGAATGTTATAAGTAGGTATGGTAGCCCATTGACCATCAGTTAATTCGATGCAATAATTGCAATTTTTTAAGTTAGATAAATCTCTAGGATAACGTCCCCAATATTTATTAAATTTTAATTCAGTGCATATTTTTCCCGTTTTAATCAATTCAATATTAGGATGACATCGGATTGAATCCATTAGCCAGGTGCTTCCAGAACGTGGAATTGTTATCAAAAGAACAAGTTTGTCAATATATTGTTGTGAAGTTATTCGTTGCGCACTGAAATGTTTTGCGGTTTGCATATCAAAAATCTGATTAAAAAAAGTTAAATACCCATCCAATATATTTTCGGGGTTTCCACCATATAAAACTTCATGAATAAAATGTTTTCGCTCTTCCTCGTTATAATAAGTTTGATGTTTATTTTCTATCAAGCTTTTGATTGTATTGTAGGTGTCATCCCTGGATTTCATTTCACAGGATTTTAAATAATGTGCAGATGTGCTTTGGTTTGCATGTAAATATTCCATAGATAATATAGGTTTTCCCCAAAAAATTGCATCAAAAGAGATACTTGTGCCTAAATCTAGGATGACATCTGCCCATTTAATTAAAGATACAGAATTGATATCTTGATCAACAGAAACTAAGTTAATTTGGTTTGCTTCTGCCAATTCAGGATATTTTTCTTTTAAAATTTTTATAGTACCATTTCTGGTATGATGCTTAACGACCACGAAAACATCAGGGAATTGCAATAATAAATCTAATGTAATTAAAACCTCATTCCAATGTGTCGGTGAATTAAAATTTCTCAAAAAAATCAGAATTTTTAGTTTATCTGCTGATTTTTCAATAACAAATTCTGGCAATAAATTATATAAAACATTTATCCATTCTCTATTAAATCTTGCAGAGCCTAATTGTTTTATTTTATTTTTTGACATATAGGGTAAAAATCTTTTTGAATACAATATATTTGCTGAAACAATATAATCAAAAATATCATAATGTTGATAGTCTGATATATGGTTATAGTTGATCTCTTTTTTTGCAATCATCCTGTTAATAAAAGAAGAAACGCCATGAGGAAGACAAATTGAAGCATAGCCTTTTAATTTTGCATGATGAAGAACTTTCTTTGTGAAATTGTCATGGATTGGATCGAAAACAATAATACCATTTGAAATATTTTTCATTAACTCTCTAATGATTTGCTCAGTAGACAAAAACTCAGAAACATGGTGGATAGAAATATCACCCAATGTTTTTAAAAAATGAATTCTGTAGTCATCTTTAAAATGGATATCGGTTGTAAACACAATACTGACAGAACAAAATTTTAAACTCAAAATTTTATATATTACTGGAACTAAGTGATCAATATCATTATAATCTCGCATAAAAAAGACTATTTTTTCATTCATTACAATTATTCTTTCTTGCTATTGATAATAAAAATTGGAGAAGGTCTGTTGGCAAACAAGTTCAGAATACCTGATTGTTTACAAAAAATGCATAAAGGGTTGGTATTTCTTGCTTGTGTTAATTGATTCTTAAACAAATTTCCATTGATATTATATATTTTTTCCAGTCGAGTTTCATTACCACAACATAAGTTAATATAACAGGACTCGTCAATTGTTAATGTCGACAGTTGAAGGCATTTTGTCTTATTTTGAGCATTTGGATTAAAAGAATTCAGAAAAAAAAGAAACAATTCTTGTGACATCTTTTTTAATTCATCATAAGCAAGACTATTATAAAAATATTTTATGAGTCTGCTATTATTTAAATTATCATTAACAAAAGCATATGTGCAATTAAAATTTAAACCGTTTTGTTGGGCAAATACATAAGCATCATTCATTTCATGAATATTAAATTGATAAACATGAAACATGAGAACAATATTTCCTGTAAATCCCGATGCTCTAAAATTTCCATTGATTTGTTTAATATTATTTAAGATTTTTTGAAAGTTGAACCCATGAATTTTATCGTATGAATTCTGACTAAAACCAGGCATTGATACTTTTATAGATAGTAAGTTTCGTAAATCATCACTATTTTCAAAAGATACTGGTACTGATGCATTCGTACTTAATCCGTATCTAACGTTTCTATTATTTAATATTTGAATGATCGTTTTAAATTGAGGGTGTAAAAGAGGTTCTCCCCAATTATACAACAAAAGGTAGTTGGTTTTATTTAAAATGTTATTTGCTAACAAATAGTCTAATGAATATTCAAATTCATTGATGTCAACAAACGCACCATTACTGTGCCCTTGATGTTTATTTTTGAACCCGGTTTGACACCAATGGCATCTGGCATTACATTTACTTGATATTTCAAAATAGATCGTTTTAAACATAATGGAACCTAATAGTTAAGCAAAAAACAACTTAAATATTATTGAGAAATTGTTCTAGTTGCATGTCTTTTCTTTTTCGATTATATTCACAGTATTTACAAATAGAAATATTGTTATATTGTTCTTTTTTATGCATATCCCGAATATGATTGTATTTATTACTATGCCACAATTCGTAGATGGTTTTATGATATGCATTACCTAAAAGATACTTTTTAGTCCAATCTCCGCAACACATAACAACATCACCATCCCATAAAACCGAAATTCTTTGCCATATCTGGTTGCATGGGACATGTGAAATATCATTGTCCTTATCACTGTTAAATAATGTTGGTTTTCGTCTTACATTAAAAGATATTTTATTAACAATATCTTTCCAATTATGAATCAATTGGCTAACCTCGTGTTCATTGTTTTTCGATACTGTCATTTGAACTCGCACGAAAGGTTTTTCTTTTTTTTGTTCATTACGAATTCTAATGAATCGTTTAATATTTTCTACTGTAACACTATAATTTGCACCTTTACGAATTGATTCATGCGTTCTTTGAGTTGCACCATCTAAAGAAACAATTAATCTGTCTAACTTAGAGTCTATCAATTGAACAGACATTATTTCATTTAACAGCATACCATTCGTATTAAACTGAACATCAACTACCCCTTTCTCTTTTGCATATTTTACCATTTTGGAAATATTGTTGTGTAACAAAGGCTCTCCTCTTCTATTAAGTTTAATAGAAGGTAGATTGAAAGTAGTGGCTTCATCTAATACTTTTTTATATAAATCGAAGCCCATGAAACCTGTCTCATCATTTATGGTATTGCGATAACAATATTCGCATTTTAAATTACATTTGTTCGTTGCTTCAAGGTCAATATGTAATGGAAATTCTGATAAAAAATATTCTTTAGGAAAACGATTCCAATTCGTCCTATATTCTTTATATAATGAATTTTGTTGTTCATATTGCTTTTTAAATCTATCTGTTCCATCAATTTCATAATAACCTAAATTCATTTCCATATCCTTTCTCAGTGATTACCATGACAACGGACGTTTTGTGTAATCACGCCCAATTTCTGCAATTTCTTGATGATTGGTTCTGCAAAATTTTACTCCTTTATCAAGCATTTCCTTTATGTTATCTTGTGTGAGAATACATAAGAAGTATATGCCAGCATCATTACAAGCATCCCAGACATACTGACGAATTTTTTCAAATTTGTCAGATAAAGGGAACTCTGAAGTTTTCGGGTAACCATGCGAAATCAACATATCACCCATCCCCCATTCACCAAACGTTATCCCAGGAACTTTTGCAGTCTGTACAGCATTTTTCAATGCAAGTTTATTTTCAATTTTAATACCTAAAATAATCTCGCCATTTGGATTTAACGGCCATACATCAGCTTTTTGGAAATATTCTTCAACTGATATTCCCCACATTTTTGCAGACCTTTTTTGGCCGCCATGGCCTCGTCTTCCCAAATTAAGATTTTTTCCGACCCCACTGGTATGAAATGGATAACGAACAAATTCAATAAGTTTTCTGACTGCATCTGGATTTTCAGCATGGCAAAGAATTAAACCATGAATACCGCATGCCAACAATTGATTAATCATCCATGCATTTGATTCAACAACCATCTCACTTGTACCACCAAATGGTAATTCAGCAATTACTGCTGGTGTCAAATGACCTGTTTTTGTTGGTCCTGCATCAAAAAGTCCATTCATAAAATCATTTACCCCTTTGATGTCCAAAGGACCATGCTCACAATCAAGGCGGATATAGTCTGCCCATGTTTTCGCCATTTTTTTTCCATTTTCATATGTAAAATTATTTGTGCTGGTATAGTAAACAGGCTGATCAATCAAAAGGAGATCAATGACACGATTAATTTTTTTTTTATTCATTGTTAATCCTTTTACATGGCTCGTTGAGACAGGACATTTTGTGTTGAACTATTTATTTCATAGCCAATCTTTAATGAAATTTCAGATAGCTTTTGAACGATTATCTTATTTGTTAATGCTATTGGTTTTGGACCAAAGCATGAATACAGCTTGTGATAAAATGGAGTATAATCGAATTTATGATAACAACCAACAACATTAAAAATAATTTTTCTATATTTTTCTGCTAAATTCGCTATGTATAAAGGTGATTTGTTTAAAAAAGTTGTATTATCCAATTGTCCCTCACCAACAATAACAATATCCGAATTTGCTATTTTATTTTCTAAATCCACTTCTTTTGCTATAAACTCAGCCCCTAACATTAAATCTGCATTTAAAAAGCCTAATAACCCTGCACCAAGGCCTCCTGCTGCACCTGCTAAAGGAATATTAATATTAAGTTTTTTGTTTTTATCAATAACTCTAACTATATTGGAAAAACCTCTTTCCAAATATTGCATTTCCTCATTATTTGCACCTTTTTGTGGCCCAAATGTAAAAGCCTGTCCATTAGGACCTAACAATTCTATATCAACGTCGGACAATACAATAAGTTCAATGGAATTAAGGTCTATCTTGATTGAATCATAGCATATTTGATCAATTTGAGTTAAACTTAATGCATTAAAACCCTGATTAGATATAGGCTGAAGTCTTTGACCATTTTTATCTTTAAAAGTGATTCCAATCGCTTGTGCCATACCGATACCGCAATCACTGACTATTGAGCCTCCGAGTCCAATAATAATTCGTTTGTAACCACAATCATAAACATGCTTGATAAGTTCCCCTACACCATAAGAAGTAGCAATCATTGTTTGTCGTTCATGAGGTTTTAAAATAGCAGAACCTGCAGTTTCAGCTATTTCGATTACGGCTGTAGGAACATCCTCATTGTAAAAACATACCCTTGCTGCTCTTTTTCGAAATAAGCTATCATGACTTTCAATATATTGTATTTCAGCATTTTTAAGTTTGTTAAAAAAATCAATTGTACCTTCTCCCCCATCTGCAATGGGAATATTTTGAATTTTTGCAGAAGGGCATCCTTTTTTTATGCCTTCAGCTATAATACTGCAAGTTTTATCAGGAGATAAAAAATTTTTATGTCCATTACTGGAAATGATTACTTTATGCATACAATATCATTCATACATTAAATATATCAAAAAAATGGTCTAAATCTAATAAATTTATTTGATTTCTGACAGCTTCATTTTGGCATTCAGTTGAATTATATCCCCAGGTTGCCAAATATAATTTTACATCCAATCCACTATGCATAACATTAATAATATTGCTAATATTATCATCGATAAATACAAGTGAAAAATTGGGGTGGATATTTTGGATTTTCTTAATAAGATCGGATTTTTCCCCAAATTCCTTAGAATAAATAATTGATTGGGGTAATTTAACTTGATAATAGCTGCAAATTAATTCAATTGACTTTTTATCTTTTGATGAAACAATATATAAACTGTTTTTGTTTAAAGTTTGTTTTAATGCAGGAATTATTTTATTATAAAGCTTGTTATACGTCATCCATTTTTGATAATCCTTTTGCATCCAAATAGATCTAACATCGTAGAATAACTTCCCATAGTGAACTATTTCATTCGAATCTTGATTATTATGAACATGATTATAGCTCTGATAGTATTTCTCATCTTGTAAATAGTTTCTTAACAGATAATCCCATAAAATTTTAAATTCTGGTCCTGTTCTGACTAAATACCTTTGCTCAAAAAAAAGATCTTGGAAATGAGTGGGGACTACTTGTTTTGAAAAATTTAGCTGAAAGTTTTTATTTTGAAATCGTTGATAAGCGTTATATGAAGTAACCATACACTCAGGTCTTGAATCACAAATAACACCGTCAAAATCAAGTAAATATTTAACATTATTCATAATAATAAATTATTATTGTTTAAGGAGATTTATAATATCAATAACTCTTGAACTATAACCCCATTCGTTATCATACCACAATACGATTTTACAGTACTGCCCTGCATTAACCATCGTCCATCGATGATCAATAATTGATGAGTAGGAAGTTCCAACAAAGTCTATTGATGTTAAAGGTTGATTACTATTGTATATAATTTGATATTTTTGAAGTCTTTCAGCTTCTTTAAAGACTTCAATGATATCATTTGTGGTTACATTTTTATTCACTTTTACTGATATATCAGCAGAAGATACTATCATTGTAGGCACTCTATATGATAAGCACATAAATTTATTTTCTAACCAGGGTAAAACAGATATTGCTGATTCAATAGCAGAAGTTGTTTTCGGGATTAATGTGTTAATGCTTGATCGGCCTAAAACATAAGTAGAATAAATATTACCTGGATCAGAAACAGAAAGAGATGGGCCATCCAGAAGGTTTTGATATGACAACCAAGGATGAAGAGTTGTTAGAAAACCATGTTCAACGCCAAAAGCATTATTTAATAGTTGAATAACAGGTACAAATGCATTTGCATCACAAATACTTGAAGATATTAATTGGTGTTTTTGTGATAAAGATGTTTCATTAGCGCCAATTATGATGGGTTTAAATATACTTTTTCCTGGTGAGTTAGTTATGATACAATGTTTAACTCCTCGATTGATCAGTAAGGGTAAAAGTTTTCTGTTGTAAAAGACACCTGAAGAATCAATTAAAACATCAATTTTATATTCTTCCCAAGGAATATCGGAAATAGTTTCTTTATTGTATATATTTATATATTTTTTATCATTAATAATTAGCTTATTTTCTGAAGTGAATATTTTATCTTCTAATTTACCATAGGTACTATCGTATTTTAATAAATAAGATACATTATTAATATCTGGATTTACATCGTTAATGAGTACAATATCAATATCATCATTTTTTAAAGCAATTCGAGTAATAGCTCGTCCGATTCTGCCAAACCCATTAATAGCAATACGCATAATAAGCCTCTTAATTATTATTCATTATATTCTGTTACGACACTTAAAGGTCTTTTCCCTGTATAAACTCTTTCAATGTTATTTAATACAAACTGGATCATTTTATATCTACTTTCAAAGCTTGGACCTGAATGAGGTGAAAGAATAATATTATCAAGAGTTAGTAGAGGAGAATTCAGAGGAAAAGGTTCTTTAGAAAAAACATCAAGTCCGGCACCTGCAATTTTTTTGTCCTTCAACGCTTGATAAATTGCATTTTCATCCTGAATAGCCCCACGAGACGTATTGATAAGAATAGCATTTGTTTTCATTAATTGAATTGTAGAACTGTTTATTAATTTTTTTGTTTTATTTGTTAAAGGGACATGAAATGTGACAATATCTGATATTGATAAAAGTTTTTCAAAAGAAAGAAAGTGAGCATCTCTCAGTGATTCGATCTTTTCTGGAAAATGTTTAATATCAAAATAATTAACATTCATACCAAAAGCAATAGCTCTTTTAGCAACTTCTTTTCCTATATTACCAAACCCAATAATACCAATATTTTTTCCAAAAAGTTCCTTATTTTGATGCTTAAGATTTATCCATCTACCATCGACAACAGAATTGTGGTGTATTAACAGGTGTCTATACAAAGATAATATCATAAGAAAAACATGCTCAGCAACTGAAACAGCATTTGCTCCTCCATTATTCGCAACAGGAATATTTCTTGATTTCCAACGTTTTAAGTTAATTTTATCATATCCTGAAATAGGAAGCTGAAATAATTTAACACGAGTCGCCAGTTCAAATTCTTCTTCTGTTAAATCTGCTCTTGAAACAATACAATCAATCTTATGTAAAGTATTTTTTGTTTCTATTAATTTTTCATTATTTGAACGATCTTCTCGAAACCATCTAAAATGGGTGTTTTTTTCGTTAAGTTGAGAATAGAATTCATCATAAATATCTGAATTTATTAGTATGTTAAATATTTTATCTATCATCAGTTTTTTATTTCCTTCTCCATTAATAGTTCAGCTAAGTTAAACTGAAACTTATCATCAATATCAATTGAACGTTCAGGTGGCATCACATATGGGAGAGGTTTCTTACCAATTAAGTTGGATTGAATTCTAAGGTTACAAACAGAATTAAAGATGATTGCAAAATTCGCCCGATATGTATTGGAATAGTCTGTATGTCGTGTCGACTTTTTGTAATCATTTTTAAAGACTGGTGTTAAATAATTATCAGAATTTATGCTCAAAGCTATTTGTATAGGGTAATCAAAAGCTGTTACACTTACCACAGGGGATTTGAATTCATTTTTTTGGAAAAGATTGAACGCTTGATGGATATCATCAACCTCTCTAAGAGGGCATGTAGGGAAAAGGATTCCTATAATGTCGCTATCCTTTAAGTCCATTGTGTTAATCATTTCTTGAATTACTTCAATAACAAAAATAGATGAACCCGCTAAATGTTCAGGGCGCAAATAAAGATCAGCACCAAATTTTTTTGAAATTGCTAAAATTTTATCATCTTCTGAATTAACAATCACTTTATTAAAGATTTTACAATCTAAAGCTGTTTGAATGGTATAAGCAATTAAAGGTTTATCATTTAAGGGACGGATATTTTTATGCTTAACTCTTTCAGAACCACCTCTTGCACAAATTATTGCATATTTATTCATCATAAACTCTAATAATTTTTATCTAATAAAATAATTATCAAAATATTTCCGAATCAAACTATCAATATATGAAATATCAGAAAATGTTTTTGGTTCAAATACCGCAGGCTTAATATTATTAGGTACAAAAATTTGAAAATCTTCATAATCAAGGGCTTTCCTGATAGATGGTTTCTGTATTCCTTTAGCCGCCCAGTAATCAGGATGTTTTATTTCATCTCTTACTTTAAAAAAATGTTTTGTTTGATTTTCAAGCCAATATTCAAGCCTCTCTGTTAATAGTTGGTGTACATTGGGGGCTGTAATTTTTAGCTGTTTCAGAATTGTCAATAATACTTTATAATAATAAGACCACGCTGTAGCTAACTCTAACAAAGACTCTTTTCTTGGTGTTTTTGGGCTATAATAATCTCTTACAGAGTGTACATGATTGAATACTTTTATTTTTCCAGCAATTGTCGACAAAAAATGTAAAAGCTGCTCATTAATAGGATAAATTAGTTCTTCAGATACACCTGCAACGGCAAAAATATTTAAATAATTTATCCATATTTCTTTTTTTATCAGAGAGTAATTTTGTTGAAAATGCTTCGTAAACGTATGGAGTATTCTTTGAACAACATCATCATCAACATTATCAAAATACTTATTTTCATAGTGAAGGCCATAAGAAATTTTGTTGTTGCTGACATAAGAAAACAAATAATATCCATGACCTGCTGAATAATCGTCATTATGTTTTAAAAAGTTAAATATTCTTTCAATGCTTGATGGAAAAATGAAATCATCATCTGAACCAAAACAAATATAGCTGACATCAATCTCTTCAATAATTTTATTAACACGTTGGATGAAAGGTGTTTCAGACATGTGATAATATTTGGCTTTTGTTTTATTTCGACCTTCCCATGGAGATTTTGATCCATCTGCAATTATAATATTTTGTTCATAATCATAGTGCTTGTAATATTCAATCATTCTATCCAAAAAGTGTGGTCTATTGTAAGTTGGAATTATTATTCTAAAATCGTTTATCATTTATTATTTCCTTACAATTTTCTTATGTGTATAAAAAATTCACTAATCAGTATAGGACATTGTTTCAGTTGGTAAAAATATCTCTTTTTGAAATACATTTAAAACAAACCGGATGTAAATGGTAATTGCCATCTTTATGAATATTTTGAATAAAATTCATTTTTTCTGAATACCATATGCTAGATAGTTTTTCATTATAAATATTACCAATAGGAGCAGACCTTCCATAGTTCATGCAACAAGGAAAAACATCACCATTGGCAAATATTGTACAACGTGTCCATGGTTGATTACAATAATACTTTTCAATTTTTTTCCCAGATGGTTTATTGATTGATAGACAATTATTGGTTTTTGTATCATTAATATTATTGAGATATCCAACAATTGCAATGTAATCTGATTTTTCAGACCACATATGAATGAAATCATCAAGTTCGTGGATGTTCTTTTGCATTTTGATAAAACTAACTCTCAATAAAGGAAGTTCAGATTTCATCCTCTCTCTAACAGAAAGAAAATCCAATATATTTTTTACAACCCTATCAAAATTTCCGCCAACACGTATATTAGAATAGGTTTCTGGAGTTGCAGCATCCAGTGAAACCATGAGATGTGTTAAACCTGCATCTATTAGTGAAGCGCTCATTTTTTTTGTAAGGAGCATTCCATTTGTTGAAATAAAAATATCTATTATACCAATATCTTTTGCGTATTTGATTAATTCTGGTAAATAGTTAACCATTAAGCTCATTTAATTGAAAGTTTAATGCTTGATGCCATTTATTTCTATAATCTCGGTATTTTTCTCCATAAATTTCTATTAAAATATCTTCAGGCTGTTTTTCCTTTACAAGCATATTACCATATTTGTTACTGTAAGGCATTATCTTCATAATAATTTCCTGTTGACATTATTTTATAGTCAAAAAAAGCCTATTTATCGTTTTGTAGAAGAATTTTTTTGTAAGTAATGAATAAAGCAAAAGCTATTACTAACCAACTACATCTTTTTTTTGATTGAATGGATGAGCCAGTTGAATAAGACCATTTCTTGCTCTTAAACCTGATTTGCCATTATCAGTAATGATTAGAGGGTACAATTTTTTTTCAACACAAAAACTAAAAAAACCATTCGACCAATCAATATCATCTGCAATTATTAAAGAATTTTTAGCTAACTTATCCCAGACTAAACCCATTTCTTGTTTTACAAAGCCAAATGAATGCTCACTGTCATGATTATACATATCAATGGTTTTGTTTATTTTTGGAATTTCTTCCAAGCTATTGCCCTCAATTAATTGTAAATGTTCTTTTAAATTTTTATGTACAATAAAGCCTATATCAAGTCCTTTTGGAATATCTTCGCTATGTCCAACCATATGATGTCGATCAATATTTAATTTATTTTCCCAAATTTGGCCAGGAAGGTCTATTGATATTAAGGTTCCCTTTTTATTTCTTCTTAATGCGTTTAGTATAAAGCAAGTTGAACCACCATAAAATACGCCTGTTTCCAAACAAATTTCTGGCTTAAACAGACGAACAATAACGTATAGAATAATACGCTGGATTGCAAACCAATCAATTGAGTCAAGATATTTGTGTTTAAAGATTCCACCTTGGTAAAAACGTCTATTGGTTGAAATTTGCTCATTGAGTTCTTCAAGAAAAAAAGTATCACTTAATAACTCATCATAGATTTCTTTTATTGTTATAAAGTCAACCGATAGATAATCTGCCAACAATTCGAGACTGAATAAATTTAATTGGCGACACAGTTTTGGATCCATAACATCTCCTAAGATTGCTCAATTATCATATGTGTTTTAGATTTCGAGCAAACATTATATTTAATTCCGTTTGTATATATTTAAAATCATAGAATTTTCATCACAAATTCATTTGATTTAACCTTGCTAACCCAGGATTTCTGAAGGATCTTTGCATTTCACGATAAAATTCCTTATCATAATTATCTGGGTTTGAAGCTTTAGCAAGCATACATACTCTTCCAATTTTATATTGTTTTTCAATAATTCCTTTGTGGCTGCGTTTATCAATAGATTTGTCTTTATCCATCAAAGGGAAGTGATAATCAATAATACTGATAGAATCTTCAATTGGAGTAAAAAAAGTTGCCATTAGCATTTCTTTTAAACATGTGATCGATGGTATCCACCAAACAGAAAAATTTTTCGAAATTCTATATGTAAATGGTATTCCATTGTATACCATAAATGACTCTTCAACATCTAAGACAATGTTTGATTCTATAATTAACGTTCCATCAGTTTTAATGCAGGTTCTTGCTTGAGATAGACTTAATAAGGGATCTCTCAAGTGATAAAGCAATCCCAAATGTTGAACAATATCAAACAATCTATCATAAGGTTTTTCATCGTCATAATTTTCCTGAAAATAAACATCTAACCTGTCAAATAGATTATATGGGGAGATATTGAAATAAGGTATACAATTACTATTTAATACATTCTTACAAAAAAGAAAATTTCGAAATGATCTATACAGGCAGTCAGTTGCAATAACAATTTCAGCACCTAATTGTTCAGCCTCAAAAGACCAAAGCCCATCAAAAGAAGCGATATCAAGAACATATTTATTTGAATAATCTAATTGTTCTCTAACGCTTCTAATATTATCCCACAAAGGATCATAATTAAAACCTGGAGTGATTATCCCATTTCCAAGGTTAATTTTATGGTACCAATATGTAAAATCCTCTTTAAGCTGTTTCTGTATTTCTTCTTTTGAAAATTTCATATAGACTCCTATATAGAAAATTTGTGTATCAATTCCAGGCAATAGCGTAAGGGACAGGTAATTCTGATGCTGAAAAAGTTTTACTGATATATTTTTCAATAAATGGTCTGTTTTCAGCTGCAAGACAAGTTGGTGAATAGTTATAGAAATCTTTTACATTAAAGGCCCGTTCTCTAATTTGTTTTAGTGATTCATCAAAGAGATTCCCAAGAGACAAATGAATTAGAAGACAGGGAAGGACATCACCTGTAGGAATAATATAGAGAGTTTGTTTTACTGCAAAACATCCTCCCTGTAATCCTGGAGAAGGAAAAATGTCTCTTCGAACGAGAGGGTATTTGTGACGTAAATTTCTAATATAAGCAGCATCATCTTCAGTAATAAGCATATCTAATTTTCCAAGCCACTCACCGCAAGGTGCAGCAACTGGCAAATCCATATAAACACCAAGACTATTTGTCCAATCAAGTAACTTAGTTATGCCTTCGGTTCTTAAATTCTGATGTGTGACAACTGTTGCGACTTGAGTAACCATATTATTTTCAAGTGAATTTTTTACTGCTTGTAATGCTCTTTCATGAGCATTTTTTTTCCCTCTGAAAGAATCATGTTCTTCAGGAAATGCACTATCAACGCTGACGCAGATTCGATCAATTCCTTTGGATTTTAGGTATTTAGCCTTTGACTTTGTAAGATTCCAACCATTGGTCGTAATAGATAATCTAAATCTTTTAGGGTCTAATATATCAATAATTTGATCTAATTCAGGCCAAATTAGAGGTTCCCCACCTATTAGATTTATCATGAAGACTCCCAACTGGTCAGCCTGATCAGCAACTTCTTTTATCTGCTCTATCGTCATTCGTCGATTATCAGATCGCCCAACAAATGCTTTAGCAAAGCAATGCTTACAATGAAAATTACATTCATACCCAATAGCCCAATCAATTCGAGCAACATATGGGTTTGAAGGAGAGTTTCCTTTTTCAAGATATTTCATTAGTTTTTCGTAGACATAAGGCCTTTCCTTCTTTAATTTTTCTCTGTCACGAATCATCTGAGATGTCAGCTCATTTGTTACTACTTTGTCTTTTTTGGATTTAATAATATTCATCGCTATTAGTATCCAATAATAAATTATAATTATTTAGTCAATATATTCTTCAAAAACATCTTCAAATTTTAAAGGCATTTCATTTGTCGTAAAGTTTTTTTTCAAAAATCTATTAATGAATGAACGGTCTTCTCCAACAAGACATTTTGAACTAAATTCTCGCAATTCTTTTACTCGTAAACCTCTTTGAAGAATGGTATCCAAGGGTTCTTCAAAAATATTTCCAAGAAGAACATGAATAAATATACATGGAAGAATATCCCCTACGGATGTAATAAAAAAAGAATTTTTTAATGCCACACACCCTCCAGGAAATCCCGGTGTAGGAAGTAAATCACGCCTAATAAGTGGATAGTCATCTCGAAGCTTTAGTATGTAATCAGCATCTTCATCTGTTAATAGAACATCCAAATTTCCATGCCATCCTCCTGATACTGTTGCGCATTGCATGTCAATAGAAATAACAAGCTCCCTGGAAAAATCTAACAATTTAATGACTCCATCTGTATGTAGATTCTGATGTGTAATTGTTGTACTGATATGGACACGCATACCAAGTTCTGTACAATACTTTACACCCTGAAGTGCTCGTTTTGTTATACGCTCAATGATAGCATTTTCTGCTTCATTTGTATTTTTATATTCACCATTTTTTAGGCCTTTAATAGCTATTATATTGGCGTCAATAATTTTGACAGTATATCCAAATTGCTTGATATAAGCTGAAATGTAGGCTAACCCAAGAGGAGGTTCTGAAAGGTGTCCTTTCCTATTTACAACTTCAATATCATAGCCTGAGCTTGTTACTAAAAATGGATTCAACAAAGCAATTCTGTTATATTTTCTTGTTTTATTCATATTACATAAATATTATCATTCAACTTAGATTTTTCATGGCATAAAATATGCCCTCTTGGTTTGCGAGAGATTTTTTAATGAAGTAGGCAATCTGAGCAAGAGAGCATATTTCGTGCCATGAAAAACCTAAATTGAATGATAATAATAATAATGTTAATAAATATTTTTTGTAAATTATGATATCAGTGCAATTTTCTCAACTATTTGATCCACTGAATATCCATATTTTTCGGAATAATAGCCATTATCTCCAACTTTTGATTCAAATAGAGCTTCAGGTGCCAAGCTATTCATTTGCATATGCATGAGTTTGTTATTTACAATAAATTGGCATAGCATTGCATATAAACCTGATGTTCCAAAATGGTCTTCAATTACCAATACTTTTGAATAATTGGATAATATTTCTTTTAAATCTTGTTCTTCAAATGGCTTTATTCTATTCATACAATATAAAGAAAAGTTCTTGCACTTTTCATATGCATCAATGCAATTTTTTAATATTGTGCCATGCGTTATTACAAGTAAATCAGATTCAATATTTTGAAATATAAAACCGTTGATATTAGAAATCTGTTGATCAATATCAAAAGATTGTTTACCAATTCTAACATATGCAGGTTTATGAGAATTGATTAATTCATTAAAAACTACTGTGGAGGATGCAACAGTAGAGGGAGAATAAATGCGAATTTCAGGGAGGATACCAGTGCAGCCAATATCATCAAGAATTTGGTGCGTTGGCCCTAGCAAACCATTATCAAAACCTGTTGTTGTGCCTATTAGAGTTATTGGATAACTATGAAGGCATATATCATTTCTAATTTGTTCATATGCCCGATGAATTAGAAAATTTGAAATTGTATAACAGAAGGGTCTGAAGCCTAAATTACAAAGTCCAGAAGCAATGCCGATCATATTTTGTTCAGCAATACCAACATTTAAAAATCTGTCAGGAAATTCATTTTGGATGTTTTCGATAAGTCCCAACCCCATATCTGCTGCAAGTAAAAAAATGGATGAATTCTCATGCATCTGTTTTTTTAGTAAGTTAAAAAAATTATTCCGCATTATTTGGACCTCCAAGTAATTCATTAAGTGCTCTTGTGTATTCATCTTTATTGGGTGGCCGGTAATGCCATACGTTATTATTTTCCATAAATGAAACCCCTTTACCTTTTACAGTGTGGCATATAATAGCAACAGGAGTCTCAGATAATTTTGATTTCTGGATAACATTATAAATTTCTTCTTCATTATGACCATCAACTTCATATGTTTCTAAACTATAAGCATCTAATTTTGTCTTTAAATTATCCAACGAACAACAGGATTGAAGAAGGCCAATACCTCCTAACTGATTGTAGTCAATAAGAATTGTAATATTATCTATGTGTAAATGTCCTGCAAGGAGAAAAGCTTCCCAATTAGATCCTTCGTGCAGTTCCGCATCACCGAGAACGACAAAGACATGTGATTTTAATTGTTTTGCTTTTGCTCCAATAGCCATACCTAAAGCGACCGATAAACCATGGCCAAGAGCGCCTGTTGAATGTTCAATATATTTGACATTGTGGGTGACATGACCTCCAAGTAGAGATCCATTTTTATAGTAAGTATTTAACGTTTGATTATCCATCAAACCAAAATTATTCATTGTGGCATAAAGTGCAGCTGCAGAATGTCCTTTACTAACTATAATTCGATCTCGATCATTGTCCCAATTTTTAATTTTATTTAAATCAACCGATTGATATACAGAAGATAGAATTTCAACAACTGAGAAAGAAGAACCAATATGCGATGCGTTCGAGTTGTGTATAATGTCTAATATTTTTTTTCTTATTAGAACAGATCGATTATTTGTATTTATTTTTACATCAACATCTTTCATGGTATTTCCTAATCTTTTGTAATATTGTTCAATGTCTTTAAGCCATTTTTTAAATCAATTTCTGGTTTCCATTTTAGCAATCTTTTAGCCTTTTCATTCGATACTAATCTTACACTGAAATTTTCAGGATTTCGTTCAGTAACTTTTGGATTTCTGTCCAAAATCTCTTTCGAAGTATCAATAATATTTGCTAATGTTATGAACTTATCCCCTTGAAGATTAATCGTATTAAAACCATCTAATCCAATCGATTGTATGATTCCAGATCCAATATCAGAAACATGAATAAAACATCTTCCAGTTTTTAATGATCCAACAGTTACTTCCTCTTTTGTTTTAACGTCATAAAAAAGAGATTCCACTGCAGACCAATTCATATCTCTTGGGCCATATATAATACCAAATCTCAATATTGTTACCGAACAAAAATGATGCTGAAATTGTTGTCTTAAATTTGATTCGCTTACGATTTTTGATAATGCATATTCTGAGTTAAGATTTGAAATATTGATTATTGATTTTTCATCTTTTGCATGATAATTTTCAAAGTTATCGTAAACCCATTCACTTGAAGCAAAAATAAACTGTTTTACCTTTTTCACTTTGGCAGCTTCAATAAGATTTAATGTTCCCATGACATTAGTAGAAAAGCATTCATAGCCATTATTTTTACAATCACTATCTCTTGATAGACCCGCTAAGTGTATAATCGCTTCACATTGATTGGGTATAATACTTTCGATTTCTTTTGAATTAATATCGGCTTGAAAATAATTACTATCTGAATTCTCAAATACATCAGTAGCTATGTAGTCAATGCCCTTTTCTTTGCATTGCAAAATCAGATTTTGACCAATAAATCCTTTTGCTCCTGTAATAAAAATACTCATCTAAGTTTCCTTGAATAATTGTTATCTCTTTGTTCAAGCAATTCTTCTTGCGTCAGTTTTTTCAAAAATCCTTTGGGATTTGCAGTAACTTTTAACCTTGTATAGTAATCATCGACTAAAAAGTTAGTATTGTTTCCTAAAAAGGCGTTAATAGCTACTAAAGGATTATCATCTTTCCATTCTTTTTTTCCATTTGGAATATCCCAAACATATTGTTGCGCGCCATCCATAACAACCAAATAACTTCCAGGTGTAACAAATTTTTTATAAAGTTCCAATTCTTGAGCAACATGATCTTTAGAATGATTTGAATCTAAAACAACCATAACTTTATCGGCTGAACAAACTAATGTTTCAAGTTTAAAAACTGTTTGTTCTGATATAGAGCTTCCTTCTATCATTTTTACCCTATTGGACAAGGGGTGACTTTTAATCGCAATTTTATTATATTGCCTGATATCAATATCAACACCAATAACAAAACCTTTTCCTATTAATTCCAATATAGAGGCATAGAATAAAGCTGAACCACCGTGAGCTATTCCACATTCAATAATAATATCTGGTCGTAGTTTCCATATTAACTCTTGCATCATAATGATATCATTGGAGAGTTGAATAATTGGAACTCCTATCCATGTTATGTTATGAGTTAGCTTGTACTGCGTGCATAGTTTAGTCCAAAGTTGACTAATCAGATCAAACCCTTCGTTGGAATATAAATCAACAGACTTTTTATCATCATTATTTTCAAGAATAATTTTCATAAGTTTTACTCGCTGACATAGATAATCTTTGTCCCTTGAGGTTCAAAGCCAAAATTCACTTCTTTCAAATTTGAAAGTGCTTTTTTTACATTTTCTTGATATTTTTTTTCACAATAAAACATTAGAAAACCACCTCCTCCAGCCCCAAGAATTTTTCCACCAACAGCACCAGCATCAAGGGCTTTTTTATAGTATTCATCTATTAAAGGATTTGTAATTTTGCTTGCAACTCTTTTTTTATGCTTCCATCCTTCATTTAATAATCTACCAACAGCATTAAAATTATTATTGATAATTTCTTGTTTCATCAACTCTGACAAATGAACAATTTCACTAAGATATTTTCTGTTAATATCAATATTATCTTTTTGTTCTTTGAGAATTTCTGATGAAATTCGTTCGATTCCGGTATAAAAAAGTAAAAGATTATTGTTGAGATTTTCTTTTGTCTTTTTTTTGCATATTAGTGGATCAACAAAAACACTTTCATCTCTGTTAAAACGTATAAAATTGAAGCCTCCATAAGAAGCAATGTATTGATCTTGTTTTCCAATAGGATGACCCAGTATTTCAATTTCAATTTTGCAGGCTTGTTGAGCAAGTTTTTCAGCAGAAACATGTTTTCCTTTATATGCATACAAAGCATTTAAGACCCCAACAGCCAGACTACTGGAAGATCCCAGTCCAACACCTGCTGAACCAAGAGGAATATCTCCCATATAAACAATATCAATACCTTTTGTTATGCCAACCATTTTCAATGCTTCGCGAATGATGTTATGTTCTATATCATCAACAGCCTCGACCATTTCTGTTTTTGAATAGCTGACTCTAATCAGGTCATCAAATTTTTTATTAACTGTTATGTAAATATATTTATCTATTGCAGTGCTTATAACAGAGCCACAATTATCTTTGTAGTAAACCTGAAGATCTGATCCTCCCCCAGCAAAGCTTATTCTCATTGGTGTTCTTGAAATTATCATATACAGTACTTTAATCCTATATTAATGGGTATTTGAGGTTTCCAGCAAGTGTTCTTTGAAATTTTTGATATATCAGCAAAAAATTCATTCAAAGGTTTGTTTTCATCCTTTGTAAGCAAGCCATATGTTTTTTGATCAATTTTTTTCCCTACTAAAGAATAGAGTGATGTAACAATTTCTTTTATAGATGTCAGATAGCCGGATCCAACGTTATAAGTCGTTTTTTTAGGCTTAACTGAAATAATAGAATCAATTGCTCTAACAACATCATCGACAAATATGAAATCATTCTTATCATTAGGCGTTCGAATATCAGGAATGTTTCCATCTTGGATAGACTTTAGAATCGATGGAATTAATGAAGTCTCTCTTTGACCTTGTCCATAAACATAAAATAATCTAAGCCAATAAAACTGGCAATGGTTCTCATATGCTATGGCTTTTCCTATTAATCTTAAAGAATTTTTGGTTGCTGAAAAAACAGATTTTGAATTTAACTTACTATTTTCAGAGATTTTACCAATTTTTGAATCATATTCCCAACAGCTGCCAGTAGATATGATCATTTTGCATCCCGAATTTGCTGCAATAGAAAATATCGTTGTACTATAAATTAAATTTTTTTGACAGAATTTATAAGAATAGTCAGGTAGTCCTTCCCAGGCAAGATGGATAAGTATTTGTGGCTTTATTTCATTAAAAAAAGATAATATTTTATCTTGATTATCCAGGTTTATCTGGTGATATTGTATTTGAGAAGTATTTTGATAACCAGTTTTATTCCTGGTAAAAACATGAATATTATGACCTTTTTGGGCAAAAGTACTAACAAGTGGGGATCCAATAAACCCTGTTCCTCCAGTGATAAGTATTTTCATAACTAAAAATCCATTCTATCCCAATTATATGGAATCACATCTGAATGTGGATCAATTCTTCTGTATTTAATATCTGAATTATGCGGCTCAGATGCAATATTTGTCAGTATAGAAAAAGGATGCCCCATACCTTTTGAACCATTTGCAATTCCTGGTGGAATATGCACCATACAGTAGTTATCGTCTCCAATAAAAATTTCTTGAAGATGGTTTTTCGTAGGAGAATTTTCTCTCATGTCAAATAAAACAAGTTTTATCATTCCCAAAATACATATATAATTCAAAATTAAACTTTCATGGATGTGCCACCCATTGACTACTCCGTAATACAATTTTTTAAAATAAACTTCTCCAAATGGATTTAACAAATTATCACTTCTAATACCATGCATGATAGTACCACGTTCATCGGGTATTTTTTTTAATGGTCGAATAATAACTCCATCAATCATTTCAGGATTATCAATCATTTGATGTTTCCTTAATATTAATAAGTTTAGGAGGATATGGGAGAGGAATTAATATTTCCTTTGAATAGTTATAATAATTCATTAATATGTCAGCAATTTCTGCTAAAAAATTCCATGCAAGAATGACGATAACATCTGGTTTTTTTGATAGCACATTGTCGGGAGTATTAATTAAAATTTTTGAGCCAGGAGTATACTTATTTTGCTTTAAAAAATTTTTATCTGCAATGACTTTTATTTGTTCAGATGAAATATTGCAATAATTTAGTAATGTTGAACTTCTTGCAGAAGCTCCATATCCAGTAATCATTGCTCCTTTTTGAACTTGTTGTTCAATCATTGCGTTCATCTGCTCTTTGTGAGCAGTGGCAAGTTTAGAAAAATTAGTCCATTTTGATATCATATTAATCTGCCGATTTGATTCTTGTTCTCCATATTTTTTCAAAAAAGCGCTTTTCTCTTTTTTTTGTATACCTGCAAATACAACAATAGATCCACCGCTTATAGGACTTTCAAATATATCATTGATGAAAATTTGGTGTCTCATCAGAAGTGATTCTAAACTTTTTAAAGAAAAATAACACAAGTGTTCATGATAAATAGAATCATAATGAAGTTCATCTAAAATTTTCCCAGCATAATGAACCTCAAATACCAATAAAGTATCATTTTGAGCAATCATTCTAACAGCGCTCATAAATTCATTTATGTTAGCAACATGTGGAAGTACATTTCGAGCAAAAATAATTGAAGGATAGCCTTTTTCAGCTTTAATTTCATCAGCAAGGGATTTTTTCCAAAAGCTACATATTGTAGGAATACCATTTTTTCGAGCAATGTCTACAATATTTTCTGCAGGATCAACGCCTAATACATTAATGCCTTTTTGGATAAAAGGCATTAAAAAGGATCCATCATTACTTGCAATTTCAAGGATATATGAATCTTTGTTTATTTTTTTTTTACGAATGATACTTTGACAAAATTGTTTAGCATAATTTAAGGATGAAGTTGATGTTGATGAAAGCCAAACATAGTTTGAGAATAATAATTTAGGGTCTATGGTATGGTTTAATTGCACAAGATTACAATCAGAACAAAAACTTAAGGAAAGGGGGTATTTTTGTTCTTGTTCACTGAGGTCATCCAAAAGACTATTCGCCAAAGGCTGTATCCCCAAATCAAAAAAAGGAATGATTCTTTCACTTTCACATATTCGGCAACATGATATTTTATTCATTTTATTTTTCTATTTTATCCATTTTAAATCTGGACTTAAGCGGTTATTTGAAATTAAATTCTTTAATCTCATTAGACGAATTGTTTTTTCACCTCTGAAATCAGATTCTGTCAAACCAACTGTTGTAAACGTTGATACAAGTTCTTGTCCACCATTAATAAGGTTCCAGTCTGGTTTGAAATAATCTTTCAGTTGTGTCAAAATTTTGTTAAAACATACCTGGTATGTCCGTGCATCACTACCGTGTTCATTGGTAAAGGTTATCGTACTATTTTTAACAACAGATCCAGCTGCATCAGCAAGTTCTTTTACTGTAAAATTTCCATTTGGAATACCGACATTAAATGACTGGTTTGCTATCAATTCTTTCGAAGCTCTTATTCCAGAAATAAAAGCTTTTGATACATCTTCTACATGGACAACAGGCCGAAAGGGAGAACCATCACTTCTTATTTCAATTTTCCCGGTTGTATATGCGCATGCGATTAAGTTGTTGTATACAATATCACATCGAAGTTTCGGGCTTGATCCAAAAACAGTAGAAGGACGAAAGCAAGAAATAATAAAATTGTCATCTCCCATTTTTTTGAGTTCACATTCGGCCATCCATTTCGCTTTCGCATATGCAGTAATTGGATTTTTAACACTATTATCTTCGTCAAGTTCGTCATCAGTTTTTGAAATGCCATACATGCTCTGAGATGATGCATATACAAATCTTTTTACACCACATTGTTTGGCCATTTCAGAAAGTCTTAACGTTGCTTGATAATTGATTTCATACGTGATTTCTGGATTTAAATCTCCTAAAGGATCATTTGACAACGCAGCAAGATGTATTACAGCATCAATATCAGAAAGATTTTCTTTCTCAATGTCTCGAATATCCTTAATAACTTGAAAATTTGGTTTTGCAATAACAGGATATAGCTGGCAGTCACTGTCATAAAAATTGGTATCCAAACCAATTACTGAATAATTTAATTTTTTTAAGAGGGGAACCATTACAGATCCAATATACCCCAAATTTCCAGTTAGTAATATCTTAGAACAATTCTCTTGTGGATGATTGATAGTCATTATTGCTTCTCATTTTAATGATTATGATAATAATTATATTAAATCAAATCATGCAAAAATCTGCATTTGTTTGGTATTTAATCTATCACTTATAAATACAGTCTGCATTTTTTGCAAGATTTTTAACAAATGGTACTTCTTCTTGCTCTCTTTGCAATATGATATGTTGTGTTTTTTCGACACTCAATCCTTTTGTATCTATATAAAAATCATACAATCGTTTACGCCTTATTTGGTTTTCAATATCAATATGTATTTTTAAGAGCGAATAATCGAAAAGCTCTTTTAAAGCTAATGTTATAACGCCTTCAACAATTAAAACACCACAATTGATAGAATAAAAAAAATCGGTTTTTTCAGAAATGCGCATTCTTGATATGGGATCATAATTGGGTGGAAAAACTTTTTTTTTCTTAGTAAATTTTTGACAGCACAAATAATTGATTCGCTTTCATATCTTTCCATAACAGTAGAATCGAGTTTTCTTTTTTCTATGCTTACGATCCAGGAATCGATGTTGACCACAAGTGCATTTAGATCATTTTTTATCAATGCTGTTGCGATGTTATTCGCAAGAGTTGTTTTTCCAGACCTTGAGCATCCTCCAATGAGTATTAAGTTTGTTGAATCAGACAAATTTGCTTTGTCACAAATGACTTGATAAATATCATCAAATGTACACATCATATTCATAATACAAGTATATATTAAAAAATTTACTTCAATATTAATGTTTTAACTATTTTCAGTAAAGATTGTTTATCATTAACCATATAGGTCAGACATCCAGCTTCATTTCCCGCCAGCATATCTCTTTCATCATCGCCAATCAAAATAGTTTTTGTAAGGTCCAGATGAAAGTCTTTTTGTGCTTTATAAAGCATTCCTGGTTTAGGTTTACGACATTCACAATTGTCATCCCATCCATGAGGGCAATAATAAATGGCTGATATCTGAATTCCTGACAAAGCTAATTCATTCTTCATAGCATTATGAATGTTGTCCAGATCTTCAACAGTCATTATCCCCCTTGCAATGCCTGCTTGATTAGTAATTATAATTATTGTAAACTTTGACATTGAAAGCATTTGTAAGGCTTTTTTAGCACCATCTATCCATATGAATTCGTTCCATTTGGTAACATAAGTTGCTTTTGGTCGTTTTCTATTTAAAACACCATCTCTGTCTAAAAAAATTACTTTTTTATCATTAAGAAATTGTTCTGTAAGATGTAAACGATCATGATTACTTACACTATAATATCTGTGATCAGTGGTAAAAGCTGCAAGTTTATTTTTTTTAACAAGTTCAGAATAAACGTGAGCCTCAAAATTTATATTTTTATCGGGAAGAAAATGAAAAACTTCTTTGCAAAAAATTGCATAGCCAATATCGACACCATTCAACTGTTTGATTGTTCTTGTTTTATCGTATATTTCAATTAAATGACTATTGTTTACAAACACATTATCTGTTGAATACAAATCTTTATTATTATATATTGTTAACTGTCCAATCACGTCAAGACAATGAAACTGTTTCCACATTTTTTTTAAATTAACCGGGATATAATTATCGCAATAAAGCAAAAAAAAATATGAATCAATTTTATGTTTTGCTATGAATAAACGCTTTCCTGTATCATTATCAACATCTGAAATATGATACTCAATATGTATCCCATATTGACGACCATCTTTAAAATAATTCATAATAACATCTGGTAGATAGCCAAGTAGAAGTAAAACTTTTTTTATTCCTTGTTCTTTTAACTGAATAATTAAATATTCAAGAAAAGGTTTTCCATGAAACATAATCATAGGTTTAGGAATGGAGTTAGTTATTGGCCTTAGCCTTGTACCTCTCCCGCCAGCCAAAATCACAGCTTGCATTGGGAAGTTAGCAGTGTTAATATTCAATTTATTTTTCAAATATTAAAGAACCTTTCTTGTATGGATTTAAATAACATTGACGTCTAATAATAAACCAAAATATCTTCTGAAGATTTAAAACTGATTACAAAAGTTCTTTTCAATAAATGTTTTACTATCTGGCATAGTTATCCAATTGTCTAACTTGATCGGATCAATCCTTTCATCGCTTGAATCATCAGTATTAAAAGCAGGGCCAACATTAAGAAATCTGTTCTCATCAAATACTAAGCCAACGTATGCTTGCGCCAATTTTTGTTGAGATAGGGGTAAACGGTTTAAATCAGCGATATTTTTTAGCGTGTTTCTATAGTCATCAATACTGGAAGGATTTATTGTAAATCCTATATCTACATTACTTCCTGTAGCTGCAACAATGCATGGAATGCCAAAACAGGGTAATTCAAAAAAAACAGTTCCAATTAAGGAGATCCCAACATGGATATATGGTATTAATTCAATAGTCTTCAAATTTACAGAACTATCCATAATCTTGATATGATCACATGGAAATTTTTGCATTAAACGATTGAGATGAACCATTGTATTAAATTTTTGATTTGTATTGGTGACTTTTTCGCTCGGATGAATACGAAAAATCCAATCAACAGTATTTGTATTTGCTGCATATTCGAATGTTGCTGAAAGCCATTCTTCAAAAGTTGCATAAAGTCTTATTCCATAAGCAATAGAAGAGTCCCAACAAAGATGAGTAAAAACAACTACTGTCTTTCGATTAGGTCTTATCCATTGTTTTATTATATTAGTTAGTTCTTGATCATTTTTTTTAGAAACCCCTGTACACATCCATCGCACAATTTCTATTTGTCCTTTATCTGCATATTTATACAGTTCTTCAGGCCTTTTAATTCTTCCAAGTTCACTTTGAGTTGGGAACAAGGGATGATTTTCTGAAAGCTCCTGCAAATTATTGTATCTCTTCAATGTTAATTTTTGAGGCCCTAAATAATAATTACCTTGCCTAATAACAGGTATATTCAAACTTAGTGCAACTTTTGTTGGTATCCCCCAGTCCATGTAAGATATTTCGTTTAATAACAATAAATCATAATGATTTTCCTTAAGGAGGTTATAACATCCCTCAAAAAGGATTAAACCACTTCTTAAAAATTCATATCCTATTGAATTTTTTTGTGGGATTATTATTGTTTCAGGTGTACCCATGAATAAACTGTATTGTATTGATTGCCAGATATCTGCTCCTACGTTCACCCCCTTTATATTAATTGAAAGAAAATCTTTTATTAACATGTTTTTTGGAAACTGTTGTACTAACTTATCAAAAAAGTTAATATCATTATAGATATAATCGGTTACATTGATAACATTACTACAGAATGAACGAACTCTTTTGATTAGTTTGTATTGGCAATCAAGACATTTCTTTTCCCAAAGGGAAGGTAGTAATGAATCAATTGAATAATTTATCAAACGGCCTCTAAAACCGCATGCTAAATATGCTTTATTGCATGCCATTATGTGGCACTCAACTTTTTCAATAGATCCTAATAATTTAATAATAGCTTCAAAATGATTTAATTGCCTATTAAAAGAAAAACCTGGGTGTACTATTAATATTTTCATCAGGGTACTTTCAATACATGAATAATTATTTATTAATGCACAGACCTCGAAATGTTAGAACTGAATATTTCCTGCAAAGCATTGATATAAATTGCTTAGCAATACCGCTGATGACAAATTGGACGTTCAAATTTAAGAATTTATTAGTAATTGCGAATTACTATCTTTTACTAACTCAAAACGTCCAAAAAAATACCTTGATTTAGAACAAATATTCCGAGGTCTGATGCAACAGTTTTAGACTCATTCCTTTTTATTTATGAAAAATATTTTATTGTCTTATATAATGCATCTACCTTACTATGAACTTCATACATATCCAAATAATTAGTTTTAAATTGCAACAATTTGGGCTGAATAGATTCTGCTATTGGACAAAGTCCAACATTAAAAAATTGTCTCTGATTTAAATTAATACATTTAAATGCTGGTTCCAGGTAGGTTAATTGCCATGCAGCGTAAATGCCATCCCCCCCGCATTCAATGTATTTGTTACGAAAATCGTACCAGCTAAATACATTATTATTATCTAATTTTACAACATAACTCCAATATGAATGAGTATAGTTAGCAGGAACTAATTGAGGTACAAGCCAGGAACAACTACTTACAGCCTCATTAAAAAGATTGGCAATCCTAGTACGCATTTTAATGATTTCTTCAAAATGATCCAATTGCCCCAATAAGACAGCAGCACATAATTCGGGCATTCTATAGTTCCATCCGACTGATACATGACGTTCATAGGCCGGATCCTGTATAATATCTTTTGTAATTTTTCCATCATTGGCACTGACAGCCTTATAGCCAAGACTATTAAATTGACGAATTTTAGCAGCTAATTTGTAATCATTAGTAAGAATAAGTCCTCCCTCACCACTGGTAATATGTTTGGAATTTTGAAAGCTAAAACTGGAAGCATGACCAATGCTTCCCACAATTCTATTTTTATAATACCCCAAAAAACATTGAGCATCATCTTCCAATACAAATAAGTTATAACGAGTTGCTATATCCATTATAGCATCCATGTCAGGTGAGAGACCATATATTGATACAGGAATTATGGCTTTTGTTTTTGTCGTGATCCATGCTTCAATAGATTTTGGATCAATTGTCCAGGATAGAGGATCAATATCTGCAAATACTGGTGTTGCGTTTGCCTGTAATACTGCAAATGCTGTACTTGCCATTGTTAAAGGCGGTACAATGACTTCGTCACCTTCTTCTACACCAGCCGAAACTAAAGCGGCGTGCATCGTTGCTGTTCCATTAATAAAAGCAATGGGATATTTTACACCAAATATTTGCGAAAATTTATCTTCAACCCTCGTTGTCATTGAAATTCCTGATGACGATTTGAATTGAGAGTTTAAAACTTCTCTTATATATTCATTTTCTTTTGTGCCAATTCGTAATATTTTCAATTCGTCCATAATAATATAACTTCAATTTGTATTTGATGAAGATGTTAAATAATTAATAATATGTAATACATCAATTTTAATCTTCCAGAAGTGAGTTGATGTATCCCTCATTTCTAAGCACTTTTCTTCTATTTATTTGCATAAGCGCTGGTTCTTTTTTTAGCAGCGAAAGGACATCTTCGAAAAAAAAAATTTGCCCTTTATATAATCGACTATAAACATTTCTAATAAAGCAAAGGTCTTCTGGATAATCCACAGTCCAACGAAAAAAAGATAAATTTTTATTGTACTTTACATTTTTAATTTGAAATTTATTCGAATTTTTCCAGATATACGGTGTTACATGTTCTCTTTCAGATTTAAGTTGAGCATTAATCCACGCTTTTTCTAATGTTTCAAATGTAAAAGCTTCAATATCAAGTCCTTCTGGAAAAGTGGGTTCGATAGTATTGCTGGCATAATTGATATCAGGATGTTTAATAAGCTTATTAACTATTTTATTCATAATGTAAGGATCTTTTAACGGATCATCTGCTGTGATACGAACAATAATATCAGGTGAAAAATAACTGGCTACCTGATAAAAACGATCTAAAACATCTGTTGAACTGCCTGCAAATGCTTCAATTTCCCACTGTGAGGCTAATTGTAATAAAATTTGATCATGAGGTTCCCTTGTGGTTGCCATTACGATTTTATCAATTAAAGCGCTATGTTTAACTCTTTCTATAATATGCAACAACATAGGTTTCCCCTGAATATCAGCTATAACTTTTTCAGGCAAACGTTTTGAACCTAATCGAGCTTGTATTATTGCCAGTATCATAAACATAACTTTTCAGCATGATAGGAAATTTTTAAGTTGGTACAACTATTTTTTTGTTCGACCATTTTTATATAATGTTTATTTTTTATTTTGTTTGAGGTGTTGTTCTTCTTATGCATGCGATACCGATACAAAGGTAAGTTTATCTGTTTAACAGTATAACATTTATCAAAACGAATTCTAAAATCAACATCTTCGCCAATTCGTAATTCAGAGTCATACAGGCCTACATCAATCATTTGCTGTTTTCTAAACAAAATACCACAGGCTATTGGTGCCTTTTTTACACTCATCCTTTTAATAATCTCCTCGTTATCGTTAACAAGAAAATAGTCAGTTGCCACTGCATCGTAATTATTAAAAAAAATTGTCAGGTAACAAATATTCAAAAAATCTTTGTGGAGATAATCATCTGCGTCAAGATTAAGAATAAACTCTCCATTTGCATTCATAATACCTTGATTTCTACATGATGGAAGCCCCTTGTTTTGATGATTATCTATTACTCGAATCCAATGACCATAAGACTCTAAAATATACCTGGTGGAATCATTACTACTATCATTAATAACTATGATTTCAAAATCTTTTTTGGGGAACGACTGTTCTATACAACTTCTAATGGCTCTGGCAATATATTTATCATAGTTGAAAGTTGGGATAATAATACTGATTATCATTTTGATTCTATTGACTCCAAATCATCCAAAAGGATTTGACTATCTTCTGGTATTTTAGTTATCGCCTTTTTTCCCATTATAGTGTCTATCTTAGAAGGAGAAATGCCTCCTCCTGGCCTTTTTGCTATAATCATATTTTTTTCTAAAACAGTTCCTTCTATAATTATTTTTTTTGCTACAAGGCTACGTCTTGCATTTTTACGTGCAGGCTTTTCTGATTTTGTCATTTCAACGTAATCTTCTGTAGCATCTTCAGCTATCTTTATTTTTTTTATCATACATTCCAAAAGAATAGGATCGACAGAATGCAAATGATCATCTTCAGGGATTTCTCGATTTAAAGTAAAATGTTTTTCAATAATTTTTGCGCCTAATGCAACAGCAAGTACAGGAATTGTTGATTGATTATCCGGTATAGTATGATCTGAATATCCAATTAAGAGATCTGGAAATAGAGACTTTAGTTTTGTAATTCGAAGTAAATTTGCTTCGCTATCAGGTGTTGGGTATGCAAGGTTGCAGTGCAATAGAGCGATTTTATTTACATTCTTAGATTGTAAATAATGAACAGTCTCTTTTATTTCATTAAAAAAGGACGCCCCTGTTGAAATAATAACAGGCTTATTGGTTCTGGCAACTTTTTCTAATAATGGATAGTTATCAATGTCTCCTGACGCAATTTTCCAAAAAGGAACATTCAGTTTTTCTAACCATGTTACAGATTCATCGTCAAATGGTGTTGAGCAAAAAGTTATGTTTTTTTGTCGTGCATAATTGTTGAGACATTCGTAATCTTCGAAATTAAATTTATCTCTTTTCTTGAAATATTGAAATTGTGTTAATTGATCTTTTTGTTTCCAGTAAATCGGCGCCCAACTTGTAACAAGTGTCTCTGATTTATATGTCTGAAATTTTATGGCATCTGCCCCAGCATTGGCAGCGGCATCAATAATTTTTTTTGCGAGATCAATACTACAATTGTGATGCACACCGGCTTCAGCAATAATAAAGGTTTTGCAAAAATTATTTTTTTTATATAAAGTTATAAAATTGTTTCGATTCATTTTTTCCCAATTTGCATCGTTAAAGGAATTCTTCTTTTGTTTTAAAATAAGTTTCTAAATTTCCAACGCTAACCCAAACTACACAAAAGTTACAAACTGGAACATAATTCCAATTTGAGCATAAATGTGCATTTCGAATTGTTTTTATTTTTGCATCATTCCAAATATGATGTATTGATTTTTCATTAATGTCACCAACAACACCAGAGTAAT
>Ga0272440_1000428_pt1 | contig 35553 bp, 28 predicted proteins | sample SSMMMBAug17_FD_192440 | JGI IMG/M metagenome (GOLD analysis project Ga0272440, IMG submission 192440) | Marine sediment archaeal communities from Little Sippewissett salt marsh, Falmouth, MA, United States - SSM-MMB-Aug17 | ecosystem: Environmental > Aquatic > Marine > Wetlands > Sediment ...
TGGGTAATACATTACAATGATTTGAGCCCTGAAAGGACGACACATATACAAACAATAATTAATGACAGCTCATTTATGTAACGCCCTTACAGGGCTTAAGAAATTTTTTTAAATTTACCCAGGGCGTTGCCCTGGGCTGGTATATTCCGCCCTTTCAGGGCTAAGAAAATGCCCCCTTTTTTGAAATGCGCCCTGATGCCACCCATAGCTGTCAGGCTAATGAAAATATTGTATTTACAACGGTCAAGGCAACAAATATGCGAGGAAAATCATAAGCTAAACGATCATAATTAAAAAATACTCATGCCAAAAAGAAAAAAAGGAGGATTCATGCACTCCCCATTATATGAAAAAATATATTTTATACTCGCCTGTTTAAACGATTTATGAGATACTTATTATTCATTTTTGAATTATATACTTGATAAAAGAGCGTGTGCAATAACAGTATAAATATGATTTTGAACAAATCCAACTGCATTTTATCGCTATAACATTATTGTGTTATAATCATATTTTTAATCTCGTCGTTATTAAGCATTAGAGGAATAACCTTTTTTAAACGAGGAGGAGATAATGCATAAATCCAATAAATCAATTGCCCTGGTATTGGCCGGTGGCGGAGCCCGTGGTGCGTATGAAGCTGGTGTCATGAAGTACATTTTAGATGAAATCCCAAAAATCAGTGATACCCAGACTTTTTTCAATATTTTTTCAGGCACAAGCATCGGTGCTCTAAATAGTTGTTTCTTGGCATCACATGCAGATAATCCATCCAGAGCTGCAGGCGAACTTATTGATTACTGGAGATCCATTACAATTGACCAGATAATCCATTTTGGCTATAAAGAATTGTTTAACCTGTTCAATACGCTTGTTGGACGTTCTGGTATCGAATCCCATTCTCATAAAGCGGTCAAGCATGCACCGCATCCACCCATTGCTGGTATTTTTGATTCTTCACCTCTTTTTGAAAAAATGAGACATGCAATAGCATGGGATCAGATTCAGTCTTGTTTTGCCAATAATTCACTCAAAGGGCTTTCTCTTTGTGCCACAGAAGTGTGTACTGGCAAATCAACCATTTTTTTTCAAAACAATACACAAAAGAAAAATATTTATGACAGTGATCATTCTAAAGAAGCACGTTTTGTGAAAATTAATCTAGAACATGCAATGGCATCATCAGCTATTCCCCTCATTTTTCCAGCAGTTCAAGTAAATGGCACCTGTTATACTGATGGCAGTTTACGACAAAATACGCCAATTTATCCTGCTATGCGTTTGGGTGCGGAAAAAATGCTTGTGATTGCATTATCTCAAGATCCTGAAATTGAATTTTGTACTGCTCGAAGAGGATGTCGTAAAAATCCCAATCCAGGTATGTTGTTTTTATTGGGAAAAGTTCTCAATGTTTTGATTACAGACGCTCTAGACTATGAGCTTAAACGTATAGAAATGTTTAATAATATTATTACAAGTGGTGAAAAAATTTATGGGGAAGAATTTTTAGATCATATCAATCAATTGACTCGTGCGTACCGAAATGCAGATTATCGCGTTATAGAAACTTTTATGATTCGGCCAAGTCAGAGCTTACATCAAATTGCTGTGGACTGTATTCGGGAAGTACCTGATGAAATTAATTTTTCAGGCGTACCTGGTAAATTATTGGCAACACTATTTCATTCAAATATAGTTGTGGATTCTGAATTGCTGAGCTTTTTGTTGTTTACACCCACATATATAAAACGTTTGATCGAAATGGGATTTCATGATGCTTCAACACATGAAGAAGACTTGATTCGGTTTTTTGATTAATTATTGCTTCAATTTTCATTCAAAAAGCAACGTATGAAAAGGTTAGGACAATAAGCTCAATTACATACATTTCACAATGATTGAAACCAATACATTTGTTTGCGAAAATAGGTTTAATACCTGTTTTTGTTCGGAGGCAAATTTTTTTCCCCTAACCTTACATACAACCCTCTAAGATAGCCAACATGCTACCTGATGGTCCTGCTCCACTTCAACCATCAATGGCGTCTCATTCTCACATTTCTCAATTTTTTGAGAGCATCGGGGATGAAATCGACAACCAGCAGGTGCATTTACCAAATCCGGAACCTGGCCTGAAATAGGTTTCAAATGGGTTGTTTGAGACTTTTTTGGAATTGTCTCCAGAAGTGACTGTGTATATGGATGCTTGGGCTTATGAAAAATTTCAGGCACGCGACCTATTTCACACATACATCCCGCATACATCACTGCTAGCCGATTACAACACATGGCTGTCAGCCCCAGGTCATGGGTAATAAACAATATAGATTGTATGCGTTGTTCTTTTTTTAATTGATCCAATAATACGATAATCTGGGATTGAATACTAACATCCAAACTTGATGTCGATTCATCAGAAATGAGTAGCGATGGAGATCCTGCCAGGGCAATAGCAATTAAAATACGTTGTTTCATTCCACCAGATAGTTGATGTGGATATTGTCGGACAACAATTTCAGGTCTGGATATATCAAGTGCTTTTAACAATTCAATGGCATTTTCCTGATATTTTGCTCTTTTTTGTCTGTTGAATCGAGCTGTCCATTGATGAAAATAAGTTTGCAATCCTTTATGATATTCGTGAAAAAAATAGGCTTCAGCGATTTGATCTCCGACACGCATGATAGGATTGAGGGCCATGTCCGGTTCCTGAAATATCATACCGATTGTCTGACCTCGGATTTTTTGCATTTCTTTTTCAGAACAATTGACAATGTCAATGGGTGAATTATTGGGTGATGATGTCAATAATATGGCGCCACTTTCAATTTTGCCGGGATGGTGGATGAGTCTCATTAACGATCTTGATGTCACACTTTTTCCACAACCCGATTCTCCAACCAATCCAAAGGTTTCGCCAAAATCAATTGAAAAATGAACATCTTTCACAACATGGGCGATTCCATGCTCTGTTTGAAAATTGATGTTCAATGCATTGACACTGATTAACGATTTTGATGAATTCAAAGAACTCATAACCAATCCCCAATTAATATAAATCCACTCCAAAAGAAAGGATGATGAAAGCGGGACTTACCCATTGTTTCAACCTGAGCCGCTTGAAGAGCCTCGGCTCTTGATTTATATGGTGTGCGTATCAACTGACGATAGAATTCAGGAAAAATTTCTGATGATCCAATGTCCCGATCTGTCCATAATGACAATAAAAGACTTCTGACACCTGTTTTCATCGGAAAGCCTGAAAAAAAAAGTGTAGATCGCTGGTCATCGCTAAGTGTTTTACAGTAATCAAATACCAAAAGGCCTGGTAAACTTTTTTGATTTAAGACGTGTTCAATGTCAATTAATCGAAACAAATTGTTGTGTGCGTTGAGATAAAAATCATTGGGCGATTTACCAAGCTGGCAAAAGGATGTTAAGTGAACGATTTCATAGGATGTTTTTTTGAACTGTCTGGCAATTTTTTTGGGTGAAAACGATCTGTTTAAATAGTTTTGGGTTTTTATCAAGTGACTCATTGTATGAGAAATAGCTTTATAGTCAGTTTCCACATGATATCTGGGTAATATTTCATTTCGTGTATTTGATAAACCGCCAAATAAAAGATTAACGTTTTTCCGAGGTAACCATTTAGGATTCATTCCAGAAATTTTCGGTAAATATGCTATGGCGTATTGTTTAATCAAATAATCAAAGCCATCATATAACGCAGCAAATGGCACTAAGCGAAGTACGTCATCTGGTACAATCAACAATGTTTTAATTTCAGCTTCCTGAAGTATTTCTGCCATTGGGCGAATTAGCCAGATATAAAGCTGTCCAGCATAACCGCGATACAGTTCCTGATCTCTATTTTCTAATGATTTTCGAAACTCCAGAGCAGTCTCTTCAATTTGTTCACGTCTTGCGTGTACAGGAAATATTTGAATCTCGTTGGCAGTAATTAATACAATTATAACACGTTTTTTCATAAACAATGGATAGATAATCGCAGTTTTTGGCGCTATTTGGGACAATTGATTTGAATCAATCAAAACCGGCGGTAAATTTTTACCCAGGCATTCATCCTGAAAAAAATCTTTATACTCAGCCAATTTTAATCGTTCAAGGGTGTCTAGTGCCTGAACAATCAGTCGTTTTTTGAATGATTTAGATGCGTCTGGTTTTAAGGCTTGAGACAGAAGTACACCCACTCGTTCGACATAAAGCGGTTTGATATCGTTTTCAAAAGAAATACCTGTTGGATACGCATTGATCAAATCTTTTCGAACATTGTAAATGCTCATGCGAGTATGCGTATCAGTATTCTGATTTTTTTGAATGCAGGGGGGATCGCCTGGATTAAGCGTATCAATGGCCATTTGATAAGTTTCAATTGAATTTTTTGCGTCATGATGCTTTGGATTATTTCTGGCATTGAATAAACGTGCAAGCTTCCATTGAGAACGATATAAAATATCGGTTAAATTACTCTCCTGGGCATAGAACACGGCCTGGCGTATTTGATCAATGGCACGTTCAAAGCGATGATTTTCAGCGTAGATATCACTCAGTGCAGCATGAGAGTGTGCCAAAAGTCTTCTATTACCCATTGCGTTGGCAATATCTCTGGCATGAGTTAAAGCATGATAAGAAATGGGTTGTAAAAAATCGTCGGCTGTTTGAATTTCTTTTCGAATGAGTTGTGAATATATTTTTACAGTCTGTTCTTGCTCATCCTGTTTAAACAAGTCCAATAATGTTTGAATATCCTGATCAATATCATCCAATGAAAGGATAATATCTGCATAATCCTCATATTGAATATCCTGTTGATTCTGGCTTTGAAAACTTAGCATGGCCTGCTGAATCGATTTTTGAAGGTTCTTTTTAGACTGTTTGATTTGGTTTCGAATGTTTTCAATTAATGCGGCGACATGAATATCAGAATTTTTCGAAAGTTCCTCAATCCTGTTTAAGGAATCTTCATATGCTGACATCGCACCCATGAAATAGCGATCAGCGGTTAAACCATCACCTTTTTTTTGAAGTACCTGTGCCAGTATCTGAGAATTTTTCACCTGACGCGCTTCATCAACTGCTTTTTTCAAAAAAGTAAGCCCTTGTTTGATATCCTCCAAAAACAAATACAACTCACCCATTTGACTGAAAAAACGTGCATTTCGATAACGATCACTGCTTTTATTAATCAATGGCAGTGTTTTTTGATAAGCTGACAATGCATTTTCATAATTACCAAATGTTTGATAAACACTGGCCAGGTTTAGTAATGTATCAATATAAATACCAATATATTTTTCAGTATCCAAAATAAATAATGCTTCTTCCCAGTTGAATACAGCATGTTCAAGATGTCCCTGATAAAAAAATTCCTCACCTTTAATGATCAGTGCAACACTATTTTCAAGATCCCGCATGGCCACATGCAATTCTTTTCTAAAATCTTGAATCAGTAAAGAAAAGGAAATTAGTCGGGCGGCTTTTTTATAGCCTTCAGGGAGCGTCCGAATTGCGCGGTAAGAACGATTGAATGCATCAGTAATATGCTTATAATCTTCCCGCTGGTACTTCCCATAAACTCGGTATACTTTCACACGAACAATATTGAGTAATATCTCTGAAATAATTTCAAAATTTTCACCAGATTCAGTAATAATTTTAAGACTGTTTTCATATGCAATTAATGCATCGTCATATTCACCTTTGATAGCATGAAGATTTCCCAAATTATTTTGGACAATGGCTCTGGCTTGTGGATGATGGGCAAGGCGTGACTGTTCAATGGCCATATCCAGCGATTCTTCAGCCTTTTTTGCTTGACGAATGGCTGTATAAAAATCAGCCATGCTACAATAAAAAAGCGTATTTATAAAGTAGTCTGAACTTTCATTTACAATTGGAATCGCTTTTTGAAACAATCGTCTTGCAGGTGCGATATAACCCAAGGTCTGGTATGCACCTGCAAGCTGTTTGAGTGTTTTGATATAGATTTCATAATAGATTTGAGCATCAATTTCAGCGAGTGCTTTCTCCCACGTATATACAGCCTCTTTGAACTTTCCGCTGGAGTAACATTCTTCGCCTTTTTCTATTAACATTCTTAGATGCTTTAAATATTTAATTTCTGAAGGATGTTGTTGGGGTCGAATTGTTACACAGCCCGAACATAACAAAATAAGCATCCCTGATAGAATCGATATTAGGATTAACCTGTATTGAGATAACATTTTATTTGTCCAATAAGTTGATTGTTTGTAAGGATTTATTATCAATTTACCAGTTTATTGTCAACCATGAAATAATGTTATTTCAATTCCAAAATGTTTCTCAGCAGGAAAATAATCACTTCAAGAAAAAAACATCATCAGTCCAAAAATTGTAATGGCGATTGCCCCCATAATTGATAGCAGACAATGAAAAAAATGATATCTCCATTGAGAAGTTTTGTTCATTTTTGTAATGGTATTTCTTGAAAGAATTGCAATGAAGGCAAACATGCTGGTGGTCAAGCCCATACCTATTCCCATTGCGAACAGTGCTATAAATCCCACGATTACAATATTGGTTGATAATGTAAAGATCAGAATGATGGCTGCACCTGGACATGGAATCATACCAGTTGTGAAAGCAACAAATAGTAATTGCTTCATATTATTATGTGTTGGTTCAGGTTCAATATCTTTTTTTCTGATTTCTAATATTGCATGAATAAAAAGGAAACAGCCAATAACAATCAACAGTGCATAACTGACCCGTTCAACAGGCAGTGCTGTCGTAAACAATACAGGTGATTCAAAAATAATTTTCATCACAAGTACAAAAATAGCGCCAGAAATAGCATGAGTAATGGATAGTACAAAAGCCATCAATATACCCAAACTATAGCTTCCAGGACGCGCAATAAAATATGACGAGACAATTGACTTTCCATGTCCTGGCCCCAATGCATGAACAACACCATACAAAAAAGAGAATATAATAAACATAAACAAAGATGTTCCCCAAAAATCTTTTTGAATATTATCTCCAAAGTCGGTCATAATATCTTTAAGAGCGGCCTGCCATTGATTGATTTGTATGACAATTTCCTGCCACCAACCATTGGTTTGGGAGGGGCCAATTTCAAGGGACTTTTTGGGTGTGTTTACTTTATTTGTTTTTTGAGGTGATGATAACAGTTTACGAAACTGAATTGTGACGCCTTTTGGTTTAATTTGTCCCATATAATAAGCAAATGAGTTCATGTAATCAACTGTATGCGAAATACTCAAATTATCAGATTCAGAAATCATAAATGACGATATTTGAATACTGGTATAAAAGGACTCATCATAAACACTCATTTTCACTGTTGATAAATTATGTTTAGATTTCAAATAACAAGGGATGAAGAAATCATATACAAGCCCCTGTGTTGTTGGCTTTGCATTGAAATCTTGCGCAATAAGGTTTTTAATCGCTTTGTTCTGGATGTGGATGTGCTGAAAATAATTGTGTTTTGCCAATGAATCAAAAGCACCTTTTTTAATGCTTTTTATATCAGAGGGGGTCAGTGTTAATTGATCAGGGTTATAACCTGGCGCAAAAGAACTGAGCATGTTGCCTGAAAACATTCTGTCCATTACCCAGTGATTGTGGAATCCAGCAAGTCCATGCTGATCAAAAATAACAGTGAGTGAGCAATCAACAAATACATGGGGGTGGGCATGCAATATTACTGAACAGGATAATAATACAAATATAATAAGTATCAGTCTTTTCATCAAGTTATTAAAAAAACCTGGATTACAATTGTTCCAATAATCGCACATGAATATTATCAAATCCACCATTGGACATAATGATGACCAAATCATTTGGCTGTGCTATTTGAATAACATAAGCTATAATCTGATCTGTTGATTCAAAATAATGGGCATCCTGTCCTTTTTGCTTTAGCATGTCAACCAGTTCCTGTGAAGAAAAACGCTCATTTTCAGGAATTTTTTCCAGAAGTGGTGCCTGTCTGACACACACAATATCAGCGGGATAAAAAACATTTGGGTAAATATTTTGAAAAACACGTCGTCGGCTGGAATTTGTCCGAGGTTCAAATACAGCAATGATACGACCATTGGCATAAAAAGGTTTGACTGCTTTCAGGGTTTCAAGCACAGCTGTGGGGTGATGAGCAAAGTCATCCATTACTGTAATTCCATTCTTGACGCCTCTTATTTCTTGTCGTCTCTTTATTCCTTGAAATGTTTGAATACCTTTTGCCAAATCTGTTTTATTAATGCCTAAATCTTTAGCAATTGCTATGACAGCAAGTATATTTGCCAAATTATGTTCACCCATTAGAGGTGTTTGAAATTGATGAAAGAATTGATTATCGAAATAAACATCAAATTGTGTCAAGGGGGTGTTGTAATAAATAGATTGAATATGCCAGTGCGAATGTATATCTCCATAAGTTTGGCAACGACATTGCGAATTTTTAATCAGTTCTTGCACATTTAAATTGGGTCTGTATGCCATCAGCAAACTTTCCTTTGATAAGCCCATAATGAGACGATTAAATGATTCCTTGACATGGGACAAATCGCGATAAATATCTGCATGATCAAATTCAATACCGGTCAAGATCGTATGTGATGGATGATAATGAAGAAATTTAGGAGATTTATCAAAAAACGCTGTATCGTATTCATCACCTTCAACCACCATATAGGAGCCATCTCCTATACGATAATTACTTGAAAAATTTTGAACAATACCGCCTATAAAAAAAGAAGGGTCCTGATTTGCTGCGTGTAATATCCAGGAAAGTAAGGATGAGGTTGTTGTTTTGCCATGTGTTCCAGTAACAAGGAGGATTTTTCTGTTACCAAAAAAGTGTTGAATTGCCTGAGGCATCGAACAACAGGGCAAACTGTTCTCACACATGGCAACAACCTGAGGATTATCTTCGGATACTGTGTTTCCAACGATAATCAGATCAGGCTGCGGGGTAAGATGTTCTGGTAAAAAACCTTGTAATACAGGTACTTTTTTTTCTTCAAGAAAGGTACTCATGGGTGGATAAACATTTTGATCAGAACCTTTGACATCAAGTCCCAATTCTTTTAGCATACAGGCAAGTGCCCCCATTCCAGTACCACAAATGGCAATCATATGAACAGTTTGGACTTTTTTTGGAATTGTATTGTTTAACATATTAGCGCGTTACTGAACTTTCTTTAATAATTTGCCATTCTTGAGCTTCTTTTTTGAATAAAATCAGTTTTTTGGTTTGATCTTCGTAATTATTGGAAGAATAAAACTGATCAAAGGTGATGCGAGCAAGTGTACAATTTACAAATGATATTTGAGGGTTGGCAATGGTAACATTGATATAATCTTTATTCAGTCGGCGTTTTCTCTCCCTTTCCCATCTTTTTCGGCTCATATTGGCAGGAAGTTGAAAATCCGGCGCGTAGATGGAAAGATAGCCTTTTATATCCCGACGCGACCATACAGATGCCCAGGTTTTCAATGTATTAATAATGGCTTTTTCCTCATTTGATTTGAGTGCAGGATTGTTATCCCATGCTGGACAAGGACCTGGTTCTGTTTTGGCAGCATCCATATGTGTTGAATTTGTTTTTTGGGTATTTTGATCCCCTTTGGATATTTTTCGAACCTCTTTTTGAATAACGTTTTGAACCATTTTTTGAGCTTCAGCCCTGGCAATATTTTTTGCCTGAATTTTTTGGGGCACTGATGCCGGTGGATTATGGATTCGAGATGGCTGCTGCGGTATTGTATCACGAGATGGTGTCGGCTGAGGCGCTTTTTTTCGATAGATCTTTTGTTCACTTGCCGCAATTTTTTTTGGATTGCCCTGCATTATGGGTAAATTATTAATATGGTTCAATTTTTTATGAATTGATTTTTTATCTGGGTCTAATTGCAAGGCTTTTTCATAAGACTGACGGGCAATATTCATGTAAATATCCCCGAGGTTTTCATGGGCTTTTGTATAGCCAGGATAAATTTCAATGGCTTTCTTCAAGGCATCTCGTGCGTGATAATAGTCTCCCTTGACTGCATATGACACAGCTAAATTATTATAAAGCTCTGGCTTAAGCGGATATTCCTGTGTTAGCAATTTAAAGACATCAATGGATTCATCAATGCGACCGGACTCAAAAAGGATTAATCCCCGCAAAAAGAGTGCTTCTGGCTGTTTTTCATTGGCACCCAAATAAGTGTCCACTTGTTTCAAGGCTTCTTTGAGCTGACGTTTTTCCAGTAAATTTCGGATATGATCAAGCGTTGAATCTGCCAGAACAAAGCCGGGAATCATCAGACAGCCTATGACAATAAATATTGCTTTTTTGATTTTTTTTATCATTAAATCCTCCATCAACCTTATAATTCTTATGTTGCTGAATTCTAACTCGTTTCGCAACAATGATTGTTAAAAATCTATTGTCCTCACATTAAATAATGAATTGTTCAAATTGGAATTCATCATTTTTAGTATAACATCAATTCATTGTCAATGGATAAAGCAAAAAAATTATGAGAATTCAGCATTATTCTTGTATTGGCAAACGAATAATAAAACTTGTTTTTGAAGGAACACTTTCAGCATGTATAGTGCCTTCATGCATTTCAACAATGTACTTTGCGATTGCTAAGCTTAATCCCAATCCTTTCTGATGATGCATGACATCGCGAACAGCAAACTCATGAAAAATCTTATCCATCCATTCAGGTTCTATGCCTTTGCCTTGATCTATAATTCTAATTTCACATGATGATTTTGATTTTGTTTTTTCAATTGTAACAGTTCCATTATTGGGAGAAAACTTGACTGCATTTTCAATCAAATAAATAAAAATTTTTATCAGCAATCGCCAATCAGCAACAAAAATAATATCATTATCAATTTCATTAAAAATTATATTTACATTTTTGGCTTTGGCATCTTTTTTTACTGCCTTAACAGCGACACTTAAAAAAGAATTCAATGAATTGCTATTTTTTTCAAGTGTTAAGCCACTTTTTATATCACAAAGCAAGGTGGTTTTCTTGACAAACTCAAGCAATCTGCGTCCACTATCTTCAATAACCTGCAAATATACTTTTGCTTCTTCTCCAATGGCATCATCTGAGCGCAACAGCTCAGTTGATAATAGAATTCCATTTAATGGTGTTCGCGTTTCGTGGGAAAAGACACGAAGTAAATCACTTTTGATCTGATCAATTTCTTCAGATCGTTTTAAGCGAAGAAATACACGAATTTTTGCCTCAAGTTCTTCATCAACAAATGGTTTTACAATATAATCATCCGCACCAGCATCATATCCTTGCAATCTTTCTTCAAGCATTGACTTTCCAGATACCAGAATAATTTTTAACAGATAATACCGGTGATCTGCTCGCACACGACGACAGACTTCATAGCCGTCAATTCCAGGCATCATAATATCCAACAGCATTAAATCCGGATTAAAGTCTGGTAATATCTGAATCGCATTCTCACCTGTGTCTGCAACTCTGACCACATATTTTTCAGACAAGATTTCTTCCAGAATTTCCAAATTCAGTGGATCATCATCAACCACTAGAATTTTAAAATGGTTTGTTTCCATATATTTTCCATATTTGGGTTGGCCAGAAGGCGATGAATTGGAATTTGAAAGGATAAATTCGTTTGTGGATACAAATGTTAATCCACTATTTGCATATGAGATACTGAAGCACTAAGAATCCCTACGAACAAAACTTGGCCAAAAAATTACAAGCGATATGGCTCTCCCAGGGAAAAACCAAGTTCAAGGGCTTGTTTATTCATACTGATAAAATCTGCTGGAATTCGGCTTTCCAGCACTTTAACGATGGATTCAATCATCACAACTTCAGTTAAAGCAATAACGACCCCTAACATACAGATATTAAAAACAATTGGCTTTTTAATTTCTTTCATGACTTGTTCATACATGGGCACTTGAATTTGTCTGGCATCCGCTTTTTTGTGCGTTTTTACAATACCAGAATCTGACAATAGGGTTCCACCCGGGCGAACAATGGGTGAAAATTTATGATAAGCCTCCTGAGTCAAACACACCAGAAAATTGGGTTGTGTTACTTTGGGAAAAAGTATTTCCTTGTCATCAATAATGACATCCGAACGTGTCGCACCACCGCGCGCTTCAGGCCCATAAGCTTGCGCCTGGACAGCAATTAGATTTTCATGCATAACAGCTGATTCAGCAAGAACAATTGCTGCTGTGATGACACCTTGTCCGCCTGAACCTGAAAATACAAAACGAATTCTGCTCATAATTTACGTGCCTTTTCTTAATTTATCTATCAACGAACAATACTCACTGCAATATTCAGGAAGCTCCTTCTCCACAAAAATACCACGTTCAATCAGATCTGGATTTTCCTGCTTTGCTTTTGATCCAATTGGTGTTGTGGTAGCTTTATAGGTTTCCATCATATCGACTGCATTACCCATTTTGTTACGACGTCCAAAATTGGTTGGGCATTGGGATAATACTTCAACCACAGAAAAACCATCGTGCAAAATGGCAGCCTTAATCATTTCAGTGAGTTGTTTGACATGATAGGTTGTTGTTCGCGCGACAAATGAAGCCCCAGAAGCAATGGCCAACTCCACAACATCGAAATCATGATCAATATTGACGTAAGGCGCTGTTGTCGCTTTGTAACCATAACCAGTTAATGGCGAAAACTGTCCACCAGTCATCCCATAAATACGATTATTCATGACAATGGCTGTCATTGCTATATTTCTTCGTGCAGCATGAATAAAATGATTGCCACCAATTGCCAGCGCATCACCATCTCCCATAGGAACAATTACATTCAGTTCTGGTAAGCTCATTTTGATTCCTGTGGCAAAAGCCAATGCGCGACCATGAAGGGTATGAAGCGTATGAAAATCAACATAACCGGATATTCGTGCTGAACACCCAATTCCTGAAACAACGACAATTTCATTTCGGCTTAACCCCAATGAAGCAATAGCTCTAAGCATGGCGTTTAATACAATACCATGTCCACACCCTTGACACCATATATGTGGAAAAAAACGTTCGCGAATATATTTTTTTATAGACATAAACTATACCCCTCTCCCCTGAATAACTCTCAAAACATTTCGAATATCCGTTGGGGAAACAAATACGCCATCAATACGATTACACAAAAATATACGTTCTGGATGGGCAACGCTCATTTTTACCAGATGTACCAGTTGCCCCATGTTCTGTTCCACAACAAGAATGTATGATGCATCTGAACATCGGTTTCGGATAACATGAACCGGAAAGGGCCATATGGTTTGAAGCTCAATCAATCCCAGTTTTTCACCACGTTTTCTGCGATTCTCAACCACATGACGTGCAGAGCGTGCAGAACAGCCATAAGAGATAAGAACGATACTGGCATCATCCATATGGTACTCTTTATATCGCGTGATTTCATGCACATTGTTATTGATTTTATCAACCAGATGATGCATCAATCCACCAACAATCTTTGGATTATTGGTGGGAAATCCCCACATGTCGTGCGCCAGACCGGTTACATTATACCGGTGAACCCCACCAAAATCAGACATCGGAAGCCGGCCATCCTCCCTGGGCAAATATGGATGATAATCCACACCTTCCTTAAAATCTGTTTTTAAACGTTCCACAAGGGGGAGTTCGCCAGGCTCAGGAATAAATAAACGCTCTCGCATATGACCGATAACTTCATCCAATAGCATAATCACTGGTGTACGATACGTTTCTGCCAGGTTGAAAGCATCAACAGTCATTTCAAACAAATCCTGATGATTGGACGCTGTCATCGCAATAATTGCATGATCGCCATGCGTCCCCCATTGTGCTTGAAAAACATCACTTTGAGAAACATTGGTAGGAAGCCCTGTTGATGGCCCGCCGCGTTGAACATTGACAATCACGCATGGCAATTCTGTCATAATTGCATAACCCAATCCCTCTTGCATCAGAGAAAAACCCGGCCCACTCGTTGCTGTCATTACTTTTTGTCCGGTTAAAGACGCTCCTATTATTGCGCATATGGAGGCAATTTCATCTTCCATTTGAATAAATGTGCCATTTCGTTTTGGAAGTTTTCTGGCGAGATGCTCGGCGATTTCTGTTGATGGCGTAATGGGATAACCGGCATAAAACGTCAACCCCGCATATAAAGCAGCCTCAACACAAACTTCATTGCCCTGAATAAATTTGATATTTTGCGTCATGGTTTTCCTTTTTTAAATAATAAGCCTGAAAAATGGAAATTTATGCTTATTTGCTGACTTCAGTTATTATTTCAATGGCTAAATCCGGGCATCTGAGTTCACACATTCGACAGGCTATACATTTTTCCGGATGTGCGACAAAGACCTTGTTTTGATTATTCAAGGCCAAAACATTCTTAGGACAAAAATGAACGCAGATACCACATCCTTTGCACCATTCTTCCTGGATTTCATGAGCTTTGTATTTCGCTTTTGCCATTACAATTCTCTTTTTCTCAGGATAAGCATCAATCTTATCCGGGTTAAATATTTTTTGGAATACAAAAATAATTAACTTTCCCATTTTGGGGAGCTAAATATTTTAGTCTTCCTATGGTTCTTTTACAAGCCGCAAACCAATATAATTTGCTGCCTTATTCTCGAGAAAATAGTCCCTGTTTGCAGATCTAGCCAAACGTGGATAATGTGTCCAGCTTCCACCTCGAACAACATAGCCTGGTCCTTCTTGCATGTATATGGGGTCTTTTTCAGCGTGTTTATCATAGGCATTTTTGTGATAAATATCCATGCACCATTCATACACATTACCATGCATATCAAACAAGTTCCAAGGATTGGGTTTTTTTAATGCAACAGGGTGTGTTCCACGGGAAATACATTTGTATTCATTTTTTGGCCATCGCGTTGCAAATTCTAAACAGTTATTACTGATATACCATCCCACTTCTTCCAATTCAGGCGAAACACCTTTGGCATTGATAGACAAAGGACCTGAATACAAAGGCGTTTGTGTTCCTGCACGACATGCAAATTCCCATTCTGCCTCAGTTGGTAATCGATATGTATCTGTCTCTTCAAGTTTATTCAGTTTATCAATAAAGAGTAAACAGGTCTCGTATGCAACATTTTCCACCGGACAATCGCTCCCACAATTCCAAAATGATGATGGATTATCTCCCATCACATGTTTCCATTGGACTTGCGTGACCTCGGTTTGTCCAATATAATAAGGCTTTGAAATTGTGACGCGGTGCTGTTTTTCATCCTCATCTCTTTTGATTTCAGTTTCAGGACTGCCCATGACAAAGCTATCAGGGTAAATCAGAACCAACTTCATGCCAATACTATTTTCAATTTCTTGTGCAATTTCAGGCATTTTTTCCAGGTTAATATCCAGATAAACATCCTCGTTACCATTGACATCAACACGTTGATAATGTGGTTCATAACCACGATATTTGACTTCAAGCTCATAAGTGCCGGATTTCAATGGAATACCCTGGTAAAAATTTTTTGCTGCATTTTTTATATGGATATCTGCATTCTCTGGCTTTGTGTGAATAAACATCATGCTTTTGGGAATTTTTACCTGATTCATAATCACATTGACATCATAATGATAATGATATTGAACATCCAGCCATATTGAATAAGGAAGGTATTCTTTTTGTTTTACCCACAAACGATATTTATCTGGTGCAACCGGAAACTTATCAAGTTTTGTGTTGCCAATATTCCAGCCATTTAAATAGACTTCTGATGGAATATTGGATGAAACAGATAAATAAGACTCAAAATTATCACTGATTTTTTCTTTGGAAAAATGACCATTACTGGATACCTGAAACACAAAATCCCCCATTCCAACAAGTTTGCCATATCTGGGCGTTTGTTCATATCCAGAGTTGATAATCATTTCATTGGCATAAATAGAAAGCTCTGTAGCAGTGACATATTGGTCATCATTTAAATCAGCCTGCCCTGAAATGGCTTTGATAAATGCATCGACAAGAATACTTTTTTGAGGCCGCCTGTTGCCATCAATTCCAGCAACAATAAATTGCTGGACAGGCATGAGCGTAACAGATGAAATATCATTGGGCAATGTGGTTTTTGCGCGACGATTAAAGACATTGTTTGAAAAACAGGCATCAAACATAAGTAAGATATGATTTGATGATTCCTTTCTCGCCCATTGTATGATGTCGGAAACAGATAGGGCTGTTTTCATAAGTTGAGAGGTCTTGGCAATGGGATTGGGAGCATCTGTTGGAATAAGGTAAGCGTTTTGCGTTTTTTTGTTGGTATAACCATGACCCGAAAAAAATAGGAATAGCCGGTTTTTTAACCCCTGATTTTCTTGCTCAAAAAATGCCTGAACACGTTCTTTTAATTCTTTACCTGTAGGATTCATCAAACGACTCAGATGAAAATGTTCTTGCATTAAAGTCGCTTCTATACTTTCAATTTCATTGGGTACATTTTCTAAATCCTGCCAATAGCCAGTGTAATCGTTGACACCAATCAACAAAGCATAACTCTCCTGATAAGCACCTATTCTATTGGCATGCAAATCCTTTATTTCAAAGGATGCGGCATATACAAATGATGTAGCTACGAGCCCAAATTGACTCGTAGCTACAAGTGCTGTCATGATGGAAAAAAAAGTCCGCCAGACTTTTCCCATGTAATGGTATAAAGACTGGTGACTCAGGCTTCGCAGATTTTTTGTCTGAGTTTTCCCGAACATTTGAATGTTACAACTTTTCTCGCTTTTAATGTCATTGGATTGCCAGTGGCAGGATTTCTGCCTTTTCGAGCATTTTTGGTTTTAATGCAAAATTTTCCAAAACCGGAAATCAGAACATCCTCACCAGCTTCTAAGGTTTTTTTCATAATTTCCAATAATGATTCAACAAGGGTGACAGAATCCTTCTTGGTAAACCCGATTTCTTTGCTGATTGCGGTAACAATATTGTTTTTTGTAAGTGTCATTACGTCCTCCTGACTTGGTGTTAGACCCAACAGTTACACAGCTTGAATTGTATACCTTCATTTATTTTCATTTAAATGAAATTCAAGTTATTCAGAACTGTTGTGCCATAAAATTTATTTGACTATATACATGTGCTTTGTGCAATGTAAATGCCATCTATTAATATAGACACGAAAAATTTGATTTTCTGACACTTAAAATGAAAAAAAATGAAAAAAAATGAAAAAAATTTTTCCTTGTTGAAAATTGAAAATTTTTCAAAGAGCCATGAATGTAAGTTAATGGTGGATCATAGACATAAATCTTAAAAAACTCAAGCTTTTTTTTAATATTTTATTGCCAGATAATTTATCAATATTTTTTCGAGACCTTCATTGCAGGTGAAATTCAAAATGCTATAAAATAAATGAACTTTGTGGTTTTTCACTGATTGTATAGGGGATTTCATCCATCAACGTAATGAAGGGCGCTTTCCCAAAAAGTCGGACATATTTTTTTTGGGGGGGAATGGCTCTGCGCATTTCTTGACATAATTAAGAAGCCCAATTGATTAAGCGGCAAGCTTTTTACGCAACCCAACCACAGAAAATGTTTCAGATGGAGGAGCGGACAATGCCGCTTCCAGGTTTTGAAAAGCAAGATAAGTTTCAGCTTTAATATGTTGACACACAAAGTCCTCAAATTCTTTCCATGTGACAGCCCGGGTTTGAAGATTTGAATCCACAACAGAGACATCCCCCTCATTGACCTCATAACTAAGCAATGCCAGGGCATACCACCAGGCAACATTATCCAGTCCCAAAAAAATGGCATGACCACCCAGTCGCTTGAAGCGTTGGAGTTTGTTGTTTGTTTCTTTCCATTTGGGTGGTGGTGGAAATACACACCGGGCATCACGAATATATATCACTTTTGTTGGAGAATTATCTATTAAACAGGTTATTCCTGTTTGAATTCGTGATGTGACTGACATGTGGTGTAATTCATGATCTATGATGAAAATCACTGGTACTTTTTTGCCACAAGAATGATTCAGGGTTAAGACAAGGTCGATTTGTTCAGATTTGTCGTTGATGTTTTGAATGGATGCAATTTTACCAAAAGAATTTTTTAAAGGCCTGAGGTTCATAAACAAACTTAACGATTTCCGCAAGCGACTTCGATCTGGCGGATACAAATCCATATCTCTGAAAATATCCTGTTTCTTTTTTTCATAAGCTTTGACAAGGGTTTCTAATGGCGAAAGTATTTTTTGGGGCTGTTGATTGAGTTTTTTTCTAAGTTGTTCATTTGCAATTGTAATAACTGCACGTGGACTATACAGACGATCTTTATACAAATCAGTCAATTCCTGTCGTGTGAAAGGATAAAAATCAGGCCAGGTATGTTCAAGAACAGAATTTAATCGGCTCTCTATTATTTGAATAGACTGGTCCACTGAGCAGGCCTGAAGTTCAAATTGATTATTTTCAAGTCGTGAAATAATATGCTGGTTGAGTTTGTTGCGATACTTTTCTTCCCATTGCTGGCCTCGAAAACATCCCAATGGTAACATGGCCTGAACTTTATCCACCAAAAATTCCATCATTTTACCAAGGGCGTGAATTTGATCATCAGTTGTCAAATTCTCAAGCCGATCAAAACAAACCAGCATGGGCATTCTATAGCGACCAAGTAAAATTCCCAATGATGTCAATATTTCCCTGGATTCATTTTCAAGTGCTGAACGTGTTTTTTGAGATCGATCCGGTACATGCAAAAGATTACATTCTTCAGTGTCCAAAATATTGCCCTTAAGCCATTCAATAGCGGTCGCCTGTTTTTCTGGATCAGTATAAGAAAATAAAACCTGTAAAAATCGTTTCGATATTTCCGGGTACGTTTTTCGGATACTATCAATGGCTTTTTTTTGAAGTTTATTGAAATATTTGTTGGATTGTGCGGCAATTGTATTAAAACGTGATAATTTGGATAAATCCAGTATTTTGTGATGGAATTTTTGAAATAATCCGGAAGATTGTTTTCTGATAGATTCAGTTTTATGGGTAATGCCTGAATGAAGTGAAGCCGGTACCTTATAATTCGGTTCAATTTCCTTGAAAATATGGATGACCAGACGAAAGAGTTGTGAATCCCACGAAGCAGCGCCAATTGTTCGATCCAGCGGATGACAGAGGTTGACAATGCTTTCTCTCAACAAATATGAAAATGGCGTAAGAGCATCCTCAATGGGTTGAATATAGGCATAAGTGAATGGAAAATCTGCTTTTCGTCCATGTTCAAGCATTTGTCCGATGAGATGCGTTTTGCCACTGCCCACCTCCCCTAAAATCAGGCATGCACAATTCAATGCAGGATGTTCAGATTTTTGACCCATTAAAGATAAAATACCTGAAAAAGCATGATAGTTAATATCCGGTACATTCGGATATTGACTGACCCAGGGGTCTCCCACACTTGAGGAAATAAATGGATTGTTTTCCATTAAAACTCGTAATGGCTGCTTGGGGATACACATTTTTTTTATCTCCAACTGATTGTCAAAAATAAACGACCTTGCTCATCTTTGTATGAATTCTCAATTTCTTTTTCTGACATAGACGATGGATCCCCGCCATGAAGTTCAATAACATAGTTTTGCATCAGCGTTTTCAAAACATCATCAAAAGTCTTTTCAGGCCATTGCAAAAAATCTCTGATACGATGAATCCGCACAAAATTGCGGCCCTTTCCAACAGATTTGTAAGCATCATGAAATTCAGCACTCGCCTTTTCTTTACTGTGAATGGTTTCGTGTTCTTTCATTCTGGCACGAATGTTCTCTATTTTGGCAAAGGCCGGATCTTTCAATGTAAAGAATATGTTCATTTTGTCATTGAGTCGGGGTAAAATGATGCCTGCACTCATTAACACATTAATTGTGTCAATGGTATGCTGGCGGGTCAAAGGTACTTTCTGACAGATCAGTTTGAATGAAATGTCCGGATGATTTTCGATTAATTGGACAATCATTTCTTCAGATGGCATATTCCTGCCAATATATGTTGCTTTTTTAACAGGATAGATTTTTAATCGTTGTCCCAGTAGTCCTTCAATTTGCTGTCGCAATTTTTTGACAGGAGCTGAGACCTTGATTTCCAATCGATTTCGCAAATCCTGGGGAATTTTGCGAGCCATATCTTTAATGGGGATAAAAATCTTGCCAGCTTTTTCAAGGCCAGTGATCATGCTTTTTTCAGCCTCATAAACATCTTTCATTCCTTGTTCTATAAATGACATGGTGTCATCTGTCGTCTTCATATCTCTTTTCCTCTTTTCAAATTTTATCGTTATTCATTGCAAGTATCTTGCAAATAAAATCTATATCATACTGACATTTTTAAATTTTTCAATAGAAATTTATTTTTTTTATTGATCAGGCGATCAGGCGGGTCTAAATAAATATGAAAAAAAAACCTGTCTCATTATCATGAGACAGGTTTATAAAAACAAAGAGGTTATTGTTGTGTATTAATGCGCATAAATGTAAAGAGCGCTGTTTTCAGGAAATGTCAATCCAACGCCCAGATTTGTAAGACTCAAAGTCCCCATTTCTTCAGCTGAGCCGCCGGTGCTTTTATTTGAAAGGCACAGTTTACCTTCATCTGCCATATTTACAGACAAGACCAGATCCGGCACACCCAATTTAATAAAACTGGTCTCAACCGGGACAACATCCTGTCCATCAACTTTAACTGGATTTTGAGCATTAGTTGTTCCAACATCCAGTGTCATTTTGGATAAATGTTTGATTTTAATGCTTAATGTGGTGTCCATCGGTGCACCTGTATCCGCATCCTGACCATCCATTGTAAAATAACCTGCCACGGTATCACCGACAATACCATCAGTATCTCCCCATGCCAAACCACGGAGAGAAACATCAATTGAGAGCGCTCCCTCAGCATCGTTACCTGAAAAAACGATGGTTATACCTGATTGACCGGTAATTTCATCCATTTCGTTGTCTGAAATCATTTGCATTGAAAACGCTGTGAATGGAATCATGCAAATAATAGTTGTTACTGCTAAAAGTTTAGTTAATCTTTTCATTTTGTTCTCCTCCTTTTTTTTGAGAAATAAATAATCTAAATTGGTTGTTTAAGAAAAATATATCAATTTTTCTTACCTCTTTGTCTTAAATTTAAACATTTTTGTGTTACTGCAATATGCTTGCCATTATGAATAATTATTTCATGTTTTGATAACTAAGTTATAAATATTTTATTTTTAAGATAAAAAAAAACGAATTAAAAAGTAAATATTTCTATATATTTGCAAATTCAACTTTTCCACCTTTAAACACCATTTTTGGCTTACGACACACGTGAATATCATCCAGAGGATTTCTATCGTAAACAACAAGATCCGCAAATTTCCCCTTTGAAATATCACCAATTTCAGATGCCATATTTAAAATTTTTGCATTATTATATGTTGCTGCTCGCAGGATTTCCTGATTACTGAATCCCACACGTGATAATAATTCCAATTCTCTGTAAAGGCTGCCAAAATAACAAAAAGGCATACCTGCGTCCATACCCACACCAATCAATACACCCGCATCTTTTAATTTTTTCAAATTTTCAGTGCCATACTTGAGAAGTCCTAATGTTTTATCAGGGTTTCCCAAGAATATTTTTTTATCCCACAAATTTTTACAGCCAATTGTCTGGTAATATTTCATTGTGTCTAGATTCAGCTTGTGGAAACTGGCATCAATATGTCCATGGGCTTCATGATTCAAGTAATGTTGTCTTATCTTGATTTCATTTTCGATAAAGTCTGTTTGATATTTTTTTGGAAAAACATCGAACATTTTATAGCTGCTAAAGGATTGTCCCACAGCCAGCGTAGGAACGACCGCAATTTTCTTTTTTGCAAAATCCGAAACTTCTTTATCTGTTAAATATGCATTTGTTACGATATGTTCAAGAGAATGTATGGGATAATCCAACATACGATCAAAGCCAGATTTATCCATATTATGGCAGATAACTGGAAGGGATTTCTTCTCAGCGCATTCAAAAATAAGTTTTAGATGTTCATCTGAGTATTCAGGGATTCTTAAGTCGGCTTTGCAAAAAGCAGAAATGGAATCAACTGTTAATTTAATAAATGAAGCACTTTGCGTATTTGATTGAAGAGCTGTTTTTAGTTCTTCTGTTGAAGCAAAATTGACTGTAGGAATGCCAATAAATGGTTTGGCTGCATTAGCAAAGTAGTTAATATCAGTTGGGGGCACTTCAGGATGGCCGCCTTTGATATTCAGCATGGCATTCCCATATACGACTCTCGGGCCGGGAATCCATCCATCCTTAATTCTCTCAAGATACCATTCAAGGGCCCATCTCATGGCACCCACATCACGAATCGTTGTAACACCTGATTCGATACATAATCGAAAATTGGTTTCCTGCTGTCGCAGATGTCGCCATGCTTGAAAAAAATGAAATGCAAATACAGATGTAATGGTTACATGACAATGCGCATCAATCAGGCCAGGACAAATATATTTACCTTTTAGATCCATGCTTTTAAAATTTGGATCTATCTTGACATTAGCTGGAAAAATACGCGAAATTTTTCCATTTTGCATTTCAATACAATGATTGTCTAAAACAGCACCCTGAATGACATCAATGATGTGCGCATTTTTTAATATAAATGGCCGATTGATGTCAATTTTGGGGAGTTGATGTTGAGAAAAGGCAGCACACCCTAAAATATTTGGTACACTAGCTGTTGAAGCTGCAGTTAGTGCATATTTTATGAACTGCCGCCTGTTCATCCCTGGATTGGTTTCAATAGTATCTAATTGCTTTTTCATATAGGTTGCTAAAAGCAATTTTTATACCAAAACCTTTCCATTGAAATGCTGTACTAATCTGACATACTCAATGGAATGGATTTATAAAAACACGATCGTTTCCCAGTATGGCAAGCAATCCCGCCCACCTGGTCAACTTTTAGCAAAATGGTATCATTATCGCAGTCCATAAACACCGATTTGACCAGTTGGATATGTCCGGATGTCAATCCTTTTACCCACAGTTCCTGTCGAGAACGGCTCCAGTATGTGGCTTTGCCAGTATTTAGAGTTGCTTCCCATGCTTCTTTGTTCATGTATGCCATCATGAGTACGTCACCGGTTTTATATTCCTGAACAATGGCAGGAATAAGACCATTCATTTTTGCAAAGTCTGGTTGTTCCATCTGTTTTTTTTTCTCCTCTATATAATTTATACAAGCCTTGACAAAAAAGTGTCAATTATACTAATGTATCATAAGTTCATCCACGTTCGCAACTTTTGAAGATGATTTGTTGTGAGCAAGAAATATAAAAATTAATCAATAACAGGAACATACTTATGAGTGAATTTGTGATTCAGAATGATTTTCAGGAAATAACCAAAGGAAAAAAAAATAAAAAAAAACAGGCTGTTGATTCCAATAAAAGAAAATGGCTCTATCGAATTCTTTTATTTGGCATTTTTTCAGGTCTTGGTATGATTGTATTGGGGGTTATTACTGTTCTGGGCGTATATTTTTATTTTAGTAAAGATTTACCTCGAATCAATTCTCTAAGCGATTATCATCCCAAAATTATCACGAATGTTTATGCCAGCGATGGTCGTAAAATTGCCGAGTTTTTTAAGGAGCGCCGCATTGTTGTTGAATTGGAAAAAATACCAAAGCAATTAATCAATGCATTTATCGCTGCTGAAGATTCACGATTTTATAAACATAAAGGGATTGATATCATAAGCATACTCCGCGCTTTTTTTAAAAATCTTGAGGCCGGAACTATTGTTCAGGGCGGTAGTACCATAACCCAGCAGGTTACCAAATCTTTTTTATTGTCTTCAGAAAGAACCTATGAACGAAAAATACGTGAAGCTATTTTGGCCTATAAAATTGAACGATATCTGGATAAAAATGAAATCCTGTATCTGTATTTAAACCAGATATATCTTGGTCATGGCGCTTATGGTGTTGAAGCTGCCGCACAGAACTATTTCAATAAATCTGTTAAGGACCTGAATTTAGCCGAATGTGCTATTCTGGCAGGACTTCCGCAAGCACCAAGCAAATATTCTCCATTTCACCATTTTGAAAAAGCAAAAGCCCGCCAAATTTATGTTTTAAATCAAATGATAGATAAACAGTACATTACCAAAGAAGAAGCTGCGGCTGCCATTGAATACGAATTGGATATCATGCCCCGCAAAAATCTATATATTGAAGAAGTTCCTTATTATACTGAATATGTCCGCAGCTATGTTGAAGAAAAATATGGCCGAGATGTGCTCTATACGCAGGGGCTTAAAATTGAAACAGTTGTTAATCTGGATTTGCAAAAAATTGCACGAGAAGAGGTTATCAGTGGATTGCGTGCTATTGATAAACGTCAGGGATATCGTGGTGCCTTAAAAAATATTAAAAAAGAAAATTTTGAATCTTTTCTGGCGAAATCTAAAAAAGAATTACCTGAAACCGGCATCCAAAAAAATATCATAACGCGTGGTTTGGTAATAAAAGTAGCGAAAAACAGAGTTACAGTGCGAATTGGACCTTATATGGGATACATTCCATTTGGTGACATGAAATGGGCAAGAAAACCCAACCCAAAAAGATATCCTTATTATATTCAACATCCAAAGTATGCTTTGAAAATTGGTGATGTCATTCTTGTGCGATGCGTTGAGTATGAAAAAGATGCGAAGCTCTGGCAACTGTCATTGGAGCAAGAACCATTGGTTCAAGCGGCCTTGATGTGCATGGAGGCGGAAACAGGAAAAGTACTTGGCATGATTGGGGGACGCGATTTCAAAAAAAGCCAGTTTAACCGAGCACTTCAATCGCGACGTCAGCCTGGCTCAGCATTTAAACCCTTCGTTTACTCGGCAGCCCTGGATCGTGGCCCCAGTTTAACTTTATCGGATGACTCCTTTGAAAAAATGGAAGAAATGGGAATGCCATTGGCTTTGTTACGTGGACTTGATCGTCTCAGGAATTTGGAGTACCATAAGGAAGAAAAGCTCATTGATGATATTAACAAAACAATTGATCTGGAAGTGGATAGCCCTATGTGGGGAATTATTCGGGAAAGTATTGACAAAATTGAGAAAAACTATACACCCGCTTCAATGATTGTTGATACAGCCATTGTTTATGAAGAAAAAAAGCGGCATTTTAAATGGCGGCCCAAAAATTATGAAAAAGAATTTTTTGGCCCGACAATGTTATGTGAGGCCCTTACACATTCCAGAAATGTGGTGACAATCAAATTACTTCAGGATATAGGGGTCGATTATGTCATAGAGTATGCACAGAAATTTGGAATTACCTCTAAGATTAATCGAGATTTGTCTATTGCGCTGGGGTCATCAGGTGTTTCTTTGCTTGAAATCGTTCGCGGTTATGCTGTTTTTTGTAATGGCGGAGATATGGTAAAGCCGATATTTATCAAAAGAATAACAGATCGGAGAGGAACAATTCTGGAAGAAAATCGTATTGTCAAACAGCGGGTTATTGATAAAGCAACCGCGTATTGCATGACCAGCATGATGAAAAGTGTTGTTGATCATGGCACAGCAACAAGAGTCAAAGAATTGAATCGTCCGGTTGCAGGTAAGACTGGAACAACCAATCATTTATTCGATGCCTGGTTTGTTGGTTATACGCCAAAATATGTCACAGGTGTATGGGTGGGATATGATAAAGAACAATCAATGGGAAAAGGTGAAACTGGATCACGCGCAGCCGCTCCAATCTGGCTGGCATATATGAAACGTATGATGGAATCACGACCGGTGCGTGTATTCACTGTACCCAAAGGTATTGAATTTGCCACAATTGACAAAGAGAACGGCTTACTGGCAATTCCGGAATCTAAAGAAACGCGCTATCAATGCTTTAAAGAAGGGACTGTTCCTAAAAAATCCTCACCCAGACCTGATATCATTAATGACCAGAGTGATTTTTTTAAAGAGAATATGTAATCCAATGAATCAAAATAAAAAATCTCATAAATTCTGGCTTCGAAGTATTGTACTATTATTATTAATTGTGGAGATGTTTTTATATACCTGGTGTCGCGTACAATATCTTCAGCTGGGATATGATATTCATGCAATTGAAAACCGAATTGACCATTTGACCCGCCTGAAAAATGAACTTCAGATCGAACAAGCACGATTACGTTCGCCTGAAAGAATCATTCAAATTGCAACAAAGCAACTTGGTTTACAAATGCCATCTCCTGAACAAATGATTGAAATGAGAGAATAGTATAGATTTTGCATACAAAATAAGAATTAATTATCAAAGAAAGATAATGAATGGATTTTTCAGATAATCAAATCTTAAAAATATTGCAAGATAAACAATATATCTCAAAATCTCAACGCAGAGACATCACAAGAAAAGCCAATGAAATCAGAAGAAATCTAAAACAAGTGCACAATGTTACCATTGGCGGCGTTACCAAAGAAATTGAACATCCTGTTACAATGATTGATATTGTTGCATCCATGCACATTTCTTGTCAACAGACTGTGAGCGGTTATCTTGATGAGGAAACCATCGTTGCGCTCGTTGCCACGAAAATGGGGTTTGATTATAAACGCATTGATCCGCTTAAGTTAGAACTCGAACTGGTTACAAAAACGATTCCACATCTATTTGCACTCAAACATCTGGTGGTACCGATTCAAAAGCGTGATGGTTGTCTTGAAGTTGTCATGCATAATCCGGGTGAAACAGAGGTTATTAATGATATCAAGCGGGTTGTAGGAATGAAAATTCGTCCATTTATGGGAACCCGCCAGGATATTTTAAAAACTGTTCGTGAATTTTTTGGTTTTAAAATTTCAATTACTGCTGCTGAAAATCAGTATTCACGTCCAAGCCTTGATTTAGGAAATCTTGAACAATATACCAATTTATCCTCTCTTAACGAATTACATACCAATGAAGCCCATATCAAAAATGCAGTGGACTATCTTTTTCGTTATGCTCTGGACCAACGCGCCAGTGACATTCATGTTGAGCCACGTCGCGATAATATGCTGATTCGAATGCGCATTGATGGTATTCTTCATACGATATACAAATTGCCTCGGGCACTTCACGCGGCAATTACATCGCGAATTAAAACCCTTTCAAGGCTCGATATTGCAGAAAAAAGACGCCCACAGGATGGTCGAATAAAATTATCACATGAAAAAACTGATATTGAAATTCGTGTGTCAACCATTCCTGTTGCATTTGGTGAAAAAACTGTACTGAGATTGCTTGATCCGACAGTCATATTTCAAAATATTGACAAGTTGGGTTTTGCAAAGCGTGACATAAAAAAATACCAGGAGATGATTAACAAACCGCATGGTATTATTTTGGTTACAGGCCCAACCGGTAGTGGCAAGTCAACAACGTTGTATTCATCATTGGGGACCATTGATACATTTGAAAAGAACATTACAACCATTGAAGATCCCATTGAAATGGTTCACGACAGTTTTAATCAAATTGCAGTTCAGCCTGCTTTGGGGATCACTTTTTCAAGTATTATTAGAAATATTCTACGTCAGGATCCGGACATCATTATGGTTGGTGAAATGCGTGATGCAGAGACTGCAGCAAATGGGGTTCAAGCAGCCTTGACCGGTCATCTTGTTTTTAGTACATTGCACACCAATGATGCCCCATCCAGTGTAACGCGACTGATTAATCTGGGGATCAAGAGTTATATTATTGCCGAATCAGTGTTGGGGATTATTGCACAGCGACTGATTCGAAAAATCTGTCCCTATTGTATTGAGGATTATCCGGTAACCAAAAATTTTCTCGAAAATATGGGTATTCGTGTTGATGACCGCTTGTTGTCCGCAGATAAAACAATCCCTTTAAAAATGGGCAAAGGTTGTCCCCAATGCCGAGGAACCGGTTTTCTGGGACGAATTGGTATATTTGAAGTCATGCCATTTGATCGCGAATTACGTGCATTTATTGCATCCTCTCAGGATGCCAATACCCTTTTATTGCGAAAAATGGCAATAAAAAAAGGAATGAGAACCTTGCGTCAAGATGCCATCAAAAAAATGATTAAAGGCATTACTACCTATCAAGAAGTGGCGCGTTTGACCGAACTATGAGAGCAATTATTTTTGCAAATGGGCAAATGGAATGTCTGCCCAAAGGAATACACCCTTTCAAAAAAGATGATGTCATCATTGCGGCAGATGGAGGCCTTCGTTTTTGTAAGCAGGAAAAAATTGTGCCACATTATATTGTAGGCGATCTGGATTCTGTCAATAAAACGCAGTTGATAGAAATGCAAAAGATGGGCTCCCAGGTGATGCGGTATTCGGCTGAAAAAGATGCCACAGATCTGGAACTATCATTGCAATTGGCTTTAAAAAAAGGTGTCCAAGAAATTATTCTCTTGAGTGCGCTGGGCGGAAGATGGGATATGACCTTTAGCAATGTATTTTTGTTGGCATCAGATTTTTTAAATAATATTCATGTAAGACTTATAGACCACAATCTGGAAATTTTTTGTATCAAAGGTGCTGGAAAGGTAGATTTGGTTCAACTCAAAGGAAGTACAATATCACTTTTGCCGCTTAGTACCACTGCTGAAGGTTTAAGATTGCAAGGGATGAAATATTCGTTAAATAATGAAAGTCTGTACATGGGAACTTCTCGTGGGTTAAGTAATATAATTATTGATGAAAATGCCTCAATTCAAATTAAAAGCGGTGTGTTACTGGTTTGCCTTGAGAAATGAATGAATATTTGAAAAAGAAACCCTACGATCCATTTACCATAAAAGAATGCAAAAAATCAGTAGATGACTCCAACATACCCTACAAAACTATCTGAAGGACTTTTATCATAGCTTGTTGCATAAACAAGAGATTCAGCCTCTTTTGCCCCCAATTGTATGGCAGCCTCAATAGCAGCCCCAGCAGCGCCCCCACAACAGGCATTGCGATTGTTTAAGGATTCACTGATTACTTTTTCCGGTTCCAGGTCCAACATCAGTTCTACAATTCGCCGATCATTTTCATAACGAACCCAATTAACAGCATCGCGGCCACGACCTTTTGTTGTCATCCCAAAATTTGGCCCATAATGTGTGAGATCAGTAGAACCTAAAACCAAAGTTTTTATCCCTTTTTGTTCTGAATATTTAACAATCGTCCGACCAATTTCAAGGCTGGCAGGATTTGGCGGAACGCCCATAGCCACAACTTTCGCATCAGGAAAAAAATATTTTATGAAAGGCATTTGCAGTTCTATGGTATTGTCCTGATAAAATTTTGATGGTGTTTCAATCTCAAATGAAAAGCGTCGGGTCAACATTTGAGCCAATTCTTCATGGACTCTAATCAAGCCCAGTGGCGTCTCCCATGCACCTTCTGGCATAATAATATTTGGACCATTTGCTGGTAAATGCATACCAAATACAATAACAACATCCGGATCTTGGAGCCCTTTTAAACAATACAAAACATTGCATGCAATCTGCCCTGAAAACTGCCATCCTGCATGGGGAACAATACCACCTACACGTTTAATCTTCTTTGAAGATACTGTAACTGCATGCTTGACAAAGTTTTCAATTTCTTGTTTGCATTCTTTCTCTGTTCCCGGGTACCAGCTTCCAGCAAATCTTGCTTTTCTGACATTCATATATATCTCCTTTTGTGTCTTTATTCATCTTCTTTAGTAATGCTTTGAGAAAATTAATTTATTATAGTACATACCCTGCATTTTTTGCAAGATAAATATCAAGTTAGAAAATACAATCTGTTGATTATTATTCATATTTTTGATTGCTATATAAATAGCATTGTTAAGGCCGCTGATTATCTTCAAAATGATGTCTTTTGTAGAATATACGATTTGGATGTATGTATAAGTTGGGGAGACATATTTGGCTCAGACCAAAACCGAATTCCAAGCAATGACCGAAACCAGTGTAGGGGGCGAAGCTTATATTCGCCCTTACATTGGTTTCGGTCATTGCTTGGAATTCGGTTTTGGTCTGAGGCAAACATGTTTCCCCACCTTGTAAATACGCCCTATATGATTTTCCTCTTGCATTTTAATTCATATGATGTTTATCATGACGCCATGTAATAGAAAAATATGTTGAACAATGTAACAAAAAACAAGAATGTTCAACCCAAACATTAGGATCAAAAAAGGAACCAGGATGGTCACATAATTAGAATGTGACCAATAAGGAAGGATGTATATGCTATGTCGTTAATTGTACAAAAATATGGTGGCACGTCTGTTGGAAACATTGAACGAATTCGAAATGTTGCCAGGCGGATTGCAAGCTATCATGATAAAGGAGACAGTCTAGTTGTCGTTCTTTCAGCCATGTCGGGTGTGACTGATGGACTCATTGATATGGCCAGTCAAATTACAAAAGAACCGAATAAGCGAGAAATGGATGTGCTTTTGGCAACAGGTGAACAGACCACTGTATCATTGATGGCCATTACCTTGACTGCAATGGGGTATCCTGCGGAATCCATGTTAGGGTATCAGGTTTGTGTCCGAACCAGTGATGCCTTTGGTCGGGCACGCATTTTAGACATTGGGAAAGAACGTATTAAGGAACTGTTAGATCAAAACAAGATTGTGATTGTCGCAGGGTTTCAGGGAGAAGATCAGAATGGTAATATTACAACATTAGGAAGAGGTGGTTCTGATACATCAGCTGTTGCGATTGCCGCTGGATTGAATGCCGATGTCTGTGAAATTTTCACTGATGTTGATGGCGTCTACACTGCAGATCCCAATGTATGCGAAAAAGCCCGCAAAATTCATCGCATTTCCTACGATGAAATGTTAAATATGTCAAGTCTGGGCGCAAAAGTGCTTCAGATACGATCTGTAGAATTTGCAAAAAAATATCAAGTCCCCATTCATGTAAGATCATCATTTAATGAGGAGCAAGGAACCATGGTTATCAATGAAGAAAAAGACATGGAACGTGTGGTTGTTTCCAGTGTCACCCACAATAAAAATGAGGCAAGAATTACATTATCCCGCGTACCCGATGTTCCGGGTGTGGCTGCCAAAGTTTTACGCGCTATGGCTGATGCGGGTATAATTGTTGATATGATTATCCAAAATACTCGTCGAGACAATTTAACTGATATAACATTTACAGTTTCAAAAACTGATTACGACAAAGCCCTTGAAATAGAAAATAAAATCGGAGAAACGATCGGTGCTGATAGTGTAACAGGAGATCCCAATATTTCAAAAGTATCTGTTATTGGTGTTGGAATGCGAAGCCATTCAGGGGTTGCATCAACCATGTTTGATGCCCTGGCCAGTGAGAATATCAACATCATGATGATCAGCACTTCTGAAATTCGAATTTCTTGTGTGATTGAAGAAAAATATACCGAACTGGCGGTTAGAACTTTGCATTCTGCTTTTGAATTGGATAAAAACGAATAGCAATCAATTTTTTCTGGGGCTAGATGAATGCGCTCATGAATGCGTCGGTCATTATTTTTGGACGGTCAGTGGCGTCCCCATTTTTTGATGCCGAAGTGATGTCTCAATCTAAATATTCATTCTTAGGGTATGGCAAGAAAATGGCTTATTGTTATCTGTTCATGAAATTGCGTAAAGAGACGTAGCATGCTACGTCTCTAAGATTTTCCTTAACAGCAAATATTGAGGAAATAAAAAGAATTAGTTAAAAAAATGAAAAACGATATAAATATGTTCGATGCTTCTCCCCGAACTGGCGTAATGGCATCAACAACCATGCCGGACGATTGGGGAGACATTTCCTATGCCCCAAAAATTTTATCTCAAAATGAAAATCCTGCCAAATATGATAGTTTAATTTTGACAGCCGTGCTTGTTTTGACAGGTATTGGTATCATAATGGTATACAGTGCAAGTTCAGCAATTGCCATGAAAAATTATGGCTCTGAATATTTTTTTTTACGCAAGCAGTTTACATTTTCTTTGCTGGGATGCATTGTTATGATTATTTTTCGTAATATACCATATCTATTTTACAAACGCCTTGCATATCCAGGATTATTGGTCAGTATATTGTTATTAATATCCATTTTTTTTCCAGGATTTGGACATCGTGCAGGTGGTGCAGCAAGATGGATTCAGGTTTGGGGAGTATCTTTTCAACCCGCTGAAATTGCTCGTTTTGCAATTATTTTATATATGGCATATTCCCTTGACAAGAAAAAAGAACGTTTGCAGAGTTTTGCCATAGGTATTATCCCGCATGCCCTGTTTGTTGGAATGTTTTTGTTTTTAATTGCCATGCAACCAGACTTTGGTTCTGTGGTAATTATTGCGATCTTAACATTTTTAATGTTGTTTGCAGGTGGCATTCCAAATCGACATTTATTGGGTTGTGCGATCGTATTTATACCCACTGCCTATTATCTCATTATCAATGCACCATATAGACTTCGACGCGTTTTATCATTTTTAAATCCCTGGCAATATAAAAATGAAGCCGGATATCAAATAATTCATTCTCTCATGGCTTTTGGGTCAGGTGGTTTTTGGGGCGCAGGTCTTGGTAAGGGATATCAAAAATTATTTTATTTACCTGAGCCACACACTGATTTTATATTTTCTGTGATTGGTGAAGAGTTAGGATTGATTGGTGTGGTTGTCATTTTAGCATTGTATGCTTTAATTATTTGGCGTGGTTTTGCAATTACTTTAAGTATGCATGATATTTTTGGTGCATGTTTGGCGATGGGTTTTACATCAGCAATTGCGCTTCAGGTATGTATTAATATGAGCGTAACATTGGGCTTGTTGCCGACTAAAGGTTTAACCCTGCCTTTTTTGAGTTATGGCGGGACTTCATTGATATGCCATATGGCTGTTATTGGCATTTTAATGAATATTGGGTCTCAAGTAAAAAGTAAAAACGTGCCATTAGCTTAAGATTTCATTTGGAAATTTGAACCATGGAAAGAATTTTGATCGTTGATGATGAAAAGAATTACCCTTTTGTGCTTAGTGCGGTATTTGAAGAAGAAGGTTATAACACAGTTACTGCATCCAGTGGGGTAGAAGCTCTTGAAAAAATAAAATCGCATGATATTGATTTGGTTTTAACAGATATCAAAATGCCTGGAATGGATGGAATGGTTTTAATGTCCCATATCAAAGCCCATAATCCCGACCTTCCTATCATTATGATGACGGCTCATGGAACTGTTGAAAAAGGTGAAGAAGCTGTCAAAAAAGGAGCACATTCCTATATATTTAAACCTTTTCAAAATGAACAACTCATCTTGTCTGTTAAAATTGCATTGAACATGTATCAGATGATGCGACAAAACAAACACCTTCAAAAAGAACTTCAGAGCAAATATCACTTTGGCAATCTCATTGGTAAAAGCAAAATTATGCAAGAGATCTTTCAAACCATTCAAAAAGTTGCACCCACCAATGCGACTGTTTTGATTGAGGGAGAAAGTGGTACAGGAAAGGAATTGGTGGCAAAATCTATTCATTTTAATTCATCCAGGCTGGACGCACCTTTTATTGCAGTCAACTGCTCTGCTCTTGCTGAAAATTTGTTGGAAAGTGAATTGTTTGGCCATGAAAAAGGCGCATTTACAGGTGCATCTTCTTTGAAAAAAGGAAGATTTGAAATTGCAGAACAGGGCACACTTTTTTTGGATGAAATTGGTGAATTGAGTCCAAATCTTCAGGTAAAACTCTTGCGTGTCCTTCAGGAAAGATCCTTCGAAAGAGTGGGGGGGACCGAAACACATCCATTAAATGCGAGATTGATTGCAGCAACCAACAAAAAACTAATACAAGAGATGAAAAAAGGTCATTTTCGAGAAGATTTATTTTATCGGCTCAACGTAGTCTATTTCTCTCTGCCCCCACTAAGAAAACGCTATGAAGATATTCCTTTGTTAGCATCACATTTTCTAAAAAAATATGCGGCTGAGAATGCCAGTAAAATTGAAGTCAACAAAATTGCACAGGATGTATTGCGACTATTTTATGATTATGAATGGCCTGGCAATATTCGTGAATTGGAAAATATTATTGAACGTGGTGTTATTTTGGCTGGCACTGACACAATCAAATCCGAAGATATCCCACCAGAATTACGAGGCAGGAGAGAAAAAACATTCAATCCAGATGACATTTCCATTCAGTCATCACTTCCGGAAACACTTTCGATCATAGAAAAGCATCTGATACAACGCGCCCTGGCACAAGCCAATAATGTACAAGCAAGTGCTGCAAAAATTTTAGGAATCAAAAAAAGCCTTTTGCATTACAAGATTAAGAATTATCAGATTCATGTTGGCTCTAAATATTGAATTCCGCCGAAATCCAACAGAATTGTAAAACCTTTGTAAAACCAATAAATTCATTTGTTTTTATTATAAAATATATTATAGTAAAATTTTAATGCGTATTTCTTAGGAGGGTATTCCCAAAAAGTCGGTCTTAGTTTTGTATTATTAAGGAATAGTCTAAAAATTGATTTACAGTACTTTTAGCCCTGTAAGAGCGGCTTTTTGGGAATGTGCTCTTTCTTAGGAATGCATTTCCTTTTGTTCATAAAATTGTTATCATAACAAGGAAAAAACTATGCATTTACCAAAAAAAACAATTTTCGATTCAAAAATTGCAAACTTTTTTTTACATTATCTGGCACGTTTCGTTCTGTTCATCATGGGGTGGCGAATTGAAGGGAAATCTCCTGATGTCAAAAAATTTGTATTAATCGCTGCACCACACACCTCAAACTGGGATTACTTTTTTACCTTACTCATGGCTTTTGCTTTGAAACTAAATATTTATGCCATGGGGAAAAAAGAACTGTGTGAAGGCCGATTGGGTAAGATTGTTATGTGGCTCGGAATTATCCCCATTGATCGTAGCAAGTCTAGCAATACTGTGGATTCTGCCATAGAAGCATTCCATCAAAATGAGAAAATGATTATGGTCATTCCGCCATCAGGCACACGCGGTCGGGTTAAGCGTTGGAAAAGTGGATTTTACTATGTTGCATTGGGGGCAGGTGTCCCTATATCTTTGGGATACCTGGATTATTCGACTAAAACAGGTAGCACCGGTCCATTGTTTACACCAACAGGTAATTATGAAGCTGACATGATTGATATCAAAAAACATTATAAGAATTTTCAGGGTAAATATCCTGACATGACATTGCATTATTTGCCTGTAGAAGTACCGGCTTAGAAAAGCGGGTGCATTACAAAAAAGGGGGCATTTTTCTGAAGACCTGAAAGGGCTTTACATAAAAGTCCAGGACATTGCCCTGAGCTGCCATGTAAGTAAGCGATCATAAGTTATCGGGTAGATAAAAGTATAACCTTCCGGACTATGTTTGACCGCCTGATATTGAATA
>Ga0272440_1000429_pt1 | contig 35544 bp, 16 predicted proteins | sample SSMMMBAug17_FD_192440 | JGI IMG/M metagenome (GOLD analysis project Ga0272440, IMG submission 192440) | Marine sediment archaeal communities from Little Sippewissett salt marsh, Falmouth, MA, United States - SSM-MMB-Aug17 | ecosystem: Environmental > Aquatic > Marine > Wetlands > Sediment ...
TCCTCATCATAGTCATATCGTCCTGTTGGGAGTTTGATAACTTTGATTTTACCTTCTTTTACATAATTTGTAAGCGTTCCTCTCGAAACCCTTAATATTTTTAATGCGTCTTTAGCTTTCATGACTTGTATATTACGCATTATTTGATATAAATCAAGTATATTTTGAATATTTTTATGGATTATTATAAACTATATCCGCGCTAAATTGAATTCAAAAAAACAACCAATCTGTCAACTGTTGTAAAAACAAAGAATGATTTGGCAAGTTTTACGCAAAATGTCAAGCAAATATTTTTTTAGTTTGCAGGTAATTGGTCCCCCATATCTAACAATATTTTCATTCTGTTATAACTGAATCGTAACATAGATTTTGTAGATAATTACACTAACAATTAAAACATAACCTAACAGGAACCAAAAAAATGAAAACAAACAGTCAGACAACAGAAAAAGTCATTCAATCCATATTTTTTATGATTGCATTGGCTTCTATCATGATTTTACTCATGATCAGTGTTTTTCTATTTATGGAGGGGATTCCAATATTGAACCATGTATCCTTATGGGATTTTATCTTTGGAATATATTGGTATCCCACCTCTGAGCCACCTGACTTTGGCATTTATGCCCTGATAATCGGATCAGTAGCCACAACAATCGTATCTGCTTCGATATCTATCCCACTGGGAGTGATGACAGCCATTTATCTGGCAGAAATTGCATCCTCACGATTTCGAGAGATTGTCAAGCCCATAGTCGAACTTTTGGCAGCATTGCCATCGGTTGTCATTGGATTTTTTGGGATGGTGGTAATGGCACCGCTTCTCCAGAATTATTTAGATATTGCAACTGGATTGAACCTGTTCAATGCATCACTGATGCTTGGATTCATGTCGATCCCTACCATTTGCAGTATATCTGAAGATGCTATTTACAGTGTGCCAACCAATCTAAAAGAAGCATCCCTGGCATTGGGCGCAACCCATCTTGAAACAATTACCCGAGTCATTCTCCCGGCATCAATATCCGGTATTAGCACTGCTGTTATTTTAGGTATGTCGCGTGCTATTGGAGAGACAATGGTGGTATTGATGGTTGCAGGTGGTGCAGCAATGGTACCTCAATCAATATTTGATCCAGTCAGACCGCTTCCTGCAAGTATTGCAGCAGAAATGGCTGAAGCGCCATTTCGTGGAGAACATTATGCTGCCTTATTTGCAACAGGTATCGTTCTTTTTGTTTTCACATTTATATTCAACCTTGTTGCCGATTATATATCTAACAAATATAGACAAGTAGGAGATTCAACCTTATGAATAATTCCAATGCTTCAAATGGTGACTCAAAACAGGAAGATAGCCATTCAACAAAGGCCATACCCGATTACAAAGTTGAAAGACTTGACTTTCCTGATAATCAAGTCAAAAAAATGGTACAATCGGTCGTGTTCGGAATATTTCGTTTTTCAGCAACCTTGAATGGGTTTGCATTGCTAATTGTGGTCTATTTTATGGTGTCCAATGGCTTGAGTGCGATTACCTGGGAATTTTTAACCCAGCCGCCAACAGATGCCATGACCAAAGGGGGCATTCTTCCCTGTATTGTTGGTACGTTCTGTTTAAGCCTGGGCGCAATTTTAATCGCATTCCCAATTGGGGTGGCATCAGCCATTTATTTGAATGAATATGCGCGCCCAGGGCGAACGATCCGAATTATTCGTCTGGGAATCAATAACCTGGCAGGGGTGCCATCAGTTGTGTTTGGTTTGTTTGGCCTGGCTTTTTTTGTAGTCTGGATGAAAATGGGTGTTAGCATTCTGGCGGGAGCATTAACATTGGCAGCCATGTCTTTGCCGGTGATTATCGGTTCTACTGAGGAGGCTTTAAGGGCAGTTCCAGATACCTATAGAGAAGCATCCCTTGGAATTGGTGCGACAAAATGGCAGACAATTTATCGTGTCGTTTTGCCAGCCGCACTGCCGGGAATTCTCACAGGTGGTATATTAGGTATCAGCAGGGCAGCTGGAGAAACAGCACCAATCATGTTTACAGCAGCGGTTTTTTATACCCCTTATTTGCCATCAAGCCCTTTTGATGAAATCATGGCATTGCCCTATCATATTTATGTACTGGCAACAGCTGGTACTGAAATTGAAGCCACGCGGCATTTGCAATATGGAACTGCCATTGTTCTCATTGCACTTGTTTTAGGGATGAACCTTGCCGCTATTATATACAGAGCAAAGCTCAGAAAAAAAATGAGCTAAGCATAAACAGGAAAATTTATTATGAGTAATGATAAAATTATTAAAATGTCATCCAAACAATTGAATTTTTTCTATGGATCGTTTCATGCACTTCATGACATTTCATTAGAAATGTATAAAAATCAGGTAACCGCCTTGATTGGACCATCAGGATGTGGTAAAAGTACATTTTTAAGGTGCTTGAATCGAATGAATGACCTGATTCCAATCAGTCGCGTCGAGGGACAAATTTTATTGGACAATGACGACATTTATGAACCCCGCGTGGATGTTGTTCTACTCAGACGACGAATTGGTATGGTATTTCAAAAACCAAATCCCTTTCCAAAGACCATTTTTGAGAATGTGGCTTATGGCATGCGTGTTAATGGCATAAAAGATAAAGCGGTGATTTCAAACCGAGTGGAATCCAGCTTAAAGCAAAGCGCATTATGGGATGAGGTTAAAGACAGACTTCATGATACTGCCCTGGGGTTGTCCGGCGGCCAACAACAACGCCTTTGTATTGCAAGGGCATTGGCTGTGGATCCTGAAGTTCTGCTCATGGATGAGCCGGCGTCAGCTTTGGATCCAATCGCAACTCAAAAAATTGAAGAACTGATTCGTCAATTGAAAGAATCCTTTACCATTGTCATTGTTACTCACAATATGCAACAGGCTGCCAGAGTGTCCGATATGACCGCGTTTTTTTATATGGGCAAGCTGATTGAATTCAATCAAACAGATACCCTGTTCACAAGGCCTGAGTTAAAACAGACTGAGGATTATATTACAGGTCGATTTGGTTAAAAAAGTGACATCAAATACTGTCCTGAAAACCCTTTCGTTCAAGCGAATATTTCTTAACAGGGCAGGCCTTAACTGCCCCCTAAAAAAAGGGATTTAAACAATGACAAAACGTTTTCGAAAAGAAATCGACAATATCAAAAAGATGGTACTTTCACTGGGTGCGAAAGTTGAAGACCGGGTGCAACTGGCCACTCAGGCAATCGAAACTTGCGATACTGAAATCGCAACCAAAATTATTAACCAGGATCATGAAATAGATCAGACAGAAGTTGAAATTGAAGAAGAATGCTTGAAACTCCTGGCATTGTATCAGCCTGTTGCAGTTGATTTGAGATTTCTGGTGGCTGTTATCAAAATTAACAATGACCTTGAAAGAATTGCTGATCAGGCAGTCAATATCTCACAGCGCATCCTTACCATGTCTAAAGATAAAACCAATGGCCAAAAATTCTTTTTTGATTATACACCCATGGCTGAAAAGGTTAATTATATGCTCAAACAAAGCCTTGATGCACTGATTAACCTGAATATTGACACTGCAATTAATGTCTGTCAGATGGATGACGCTGTGGATAAGATCAATAGAGAGGCGTATCGCTCTATAAAACAAACCATGAAAGACAATTCCGAACAATTGAGCTATTTGATCAATCTTTTTCTTATATCCAGGCACCTGGAACGACTGGCAGATCATTGTACGAATATTGCCGAAGAAGTCATTTACATGATTGAAGGCGAAATTGTTCGTCATGGATCCATAACCACGGAGTAAACAATGGGCAAACAAAAAATTCTAATTGTTGATGATGAAGAAGACATTCTCGAACTACTTCGATACAATCTTGCACGAGAAGGCTATGTTATTATCAGTGCCATGTCGGGCGAAGATGCAATCAAAAAAGCGGTTGCAGATTCACCCGATTTAATTCTCCTGGATTTGATGCTTCCGGGAATTGATGGCCTTGAAGCCGCCAAACAATTGAAAAATAATGACAAAACCTCTGATATACCCATAATTATGCTTACAGCCAAAGGTGAAGAAGCAGATGTTGTTACCGGCCTCGAACTTGGCGCAGATGACTACATTACCAAGCCTTTCAGTCCCAGGGTAGTGGTAGCAAGATTAAAAGCTGTTTTACGACGTAAGGAAAGACAAAACAGCAAAAATTCTGAGGTGATTAAAATTCATGATCTCACAATTCATATGGGCATGCGAAGTGTCTTGATCAAAAATGCACCAGTTGAACTGACCTATTCGCAGTTTCAAATTCTCTCGTATCTGGCCGGGCGTCCAGGATGGGTATTCACCCGAACACAGATAGTCGATGCCATTCGTGGTGATGATTACCCGGTCACAGACAGAAGTGTTGACACACAAATCGTTGGCTTGCGAAAAAAACTGGGCGAATGTGGCAACTACATTGAAACAGTAAGAGGAGTGGGGTACAAGTTTAAAGAAACAATATGAAAAAAAAAATCCGATTAATCTGGCACCTTTATCCTTCATATCTTATTATCATTATTTTGTCTCTTGTGGCTGTGGGCTGGTATGCACTGAGTTCCTTGAAAAGTTTTTATGTGGATCAGGCAATCATTTACTTGCAGAACCAAGGGCATCTTCTCGAACATGAAATATACCAATATCTTACCCCGGTAGATACAGTCTCCATAGATCGTATTTGTAAATCAATTGGTGATGATGCATCTATCCGAGTATCCATTTTGCTTCCCGATGGTACAGTTATTGGTGATTCAAAAATGGAATTATCTGAAATAGATAATAATGCGGATCGACCTGAAATAGTGGATGCTTCAAATGGTAAAATCGGCATATCCTGTCGGACTGACCGAAAAAATCACCAGAATATGATGTTTGTGGCAATTCCCCTTAACAAACAGAATCAACCCATTGCAATCATACGCACGTCAATTCCACTCACATTTATTGAAAAAAGTTTGCAAGCCCTTGAAATCAAAATTTTTGTTGGTGGGCTTATCATTGCATTATTGGCATCATTACTGTGCCTGTATATTTCACGACGCATCAGTCGCCCCATTGAAGAAATGAAACAGGGGGCAGAACAGTTTTCCAAAGGTAATTTTACTTTCAAGCTCCACACGCCTATTTCCAAAGAATTTTCCAGTCTTGCTGATGCCATGAATCATATGGCTGTTCATCTTGAGGATCGAATTAAAACAGTTACCAATCAGCAAAAAGAAATTGAAGCTATTTTGAGCAGTATGTTGGAGGGCGTTATTGCTGTTGACCCTGAAGAACGAATTATCAATATCAACCAGTCGGCAACAACAATGCTGGCAGACACTAACAATGCAGATGATTATATTGGCAGGCACATTCAGGAAAGGTTTAGAAATCCTGTGGTCCATGACTTTGTTCGCATTACACTGACCAAAGGAAAAATTCAGCAAGCCGATATTCAGATCCATGGCAAGCACGTTATCAATGTCAGTTGTAGTCCTTTGTGTGATATTTCAAACAGGACAATTGGCGCTCTATTGGTATTAAATGATGTCACTCAACTGCGTCATCTGGAAAATGTTCGTCGAGATTTTGTGGCCAATGTATCTCATGAAATCAGAACGCCTTTGACATCAATCAAAGGATTTGTAGAAACACTCTTGTCCGGCGCTTTGGATGAACCCGAGGAAGCAAAACGCTTTTTAAATATTATTGATAAGCATGTCATTCGATTGACTGCTGTTATTGAAGATCTTTTGCAACTGGCTAAAATTGAACAAAATGGCACCCAAAAAGAGCTGGACCGATCGGAAGGGAATATTAATGATGTCATACTGGCAGCTATCCAGGTATGTCAACTTGAAGCGGATAATAAAAACATTAAAATTAACCTCAATTGTGATAAACGCCTAACCTTTATGATTAATATTCCACTTATTGAGCAAGCTGTTGTTAATCTTTTAGATAATGCAATTAAGTATAGTGGTGAAAATTCTTCAGTGGATATTGAAGCACAGCAAATCAGAAATTGTCTGAAAATTCGTATCAGAGACTATGGCCCAGGAATAGCCAGGGTTCATCTCAAAAGACTTTTTGAACGTTTTTATCGTGTTGACAAAGCACGAAGCCGAAAGATGGGCGGAACTGGTCTTGGACTTGCAATAGTTAAGCATATTGTACAGGCCCATGGCGGTTCTGTGAATGTAGATAGCTGGCCGGGAAAAGGCAGTACATTTATCATTCAGATTACAAAGAATGGTAAGCCATCTTGAAAAAAGATTGCCTGAATTTGTTAGTTTTATGTGAAACTTTTGTGAATAATTCAAGGAGGACCCCCATGAAAATATTTTCTCAATACTTTCAAAATTTTTCAAAATCGGGAGTGTCGTTTATGTCCAACCAAAATCATTCCCCATCCACAATTGATGGGAGAACCAAAACTTTTGAGCATTTATGCGATATCCTGGAAAATAAGCGCGTTTATCCGGTCTTCCAGCCAATTATTGATTTAAAGTCTGGAGATGTTTTTGGCTATGAAGCCCTTAGTCGCCTTGAAGATCTTTCTATTATCAAAAGTCCTGAAGATTTATTTGTGACTGCCCAAAAATTTGATCAAACCGCCAGACTTGAAAAACTGTGCAGAGAGAAAGCCATCCGACGCGCCCATGACCTAAATATCACCGGCTACCTGGCAATAAACATTTGTCCATCAGTTTTAAAAGCAGCCAATCATACAAAAGGATTGACTGTTGCATTAATTCGGGATCTTGAAAATATTAAATGCAATATTATTCTGGAATTGACTGAACGCTATTATATACGAGACTATTCCCTTTTTATTCAGGCTGTTGAATATTATCGCGCTCAGGGCTTTCGTATTGCAATTGATGATTTGGGTGCTGGTTTTTCCGACTTGAAAATGCTGTCGCAAATAGAACCTTACATGGTCAAAATTGATGGTTTTTTAATATCCAATATTCATCGTTCCATAAAAAAACAGCGATTGCTGAAAGCACTGGTAACTTTTTGCCATGATGTCAATGCACTGGTCACAGCCGAATGTGTGGAAAAGCCTGAAGAACTTGAAGTACTCATTGATATGAATGTGGACCTGGCCCAAGGATTCTATTTAGGGCGACCCAATGAGGAATTAATAGGTTGTAAAGATAAAGCCCTTGAGATGATTAACTTGCGAAAACAAAAAAGGTTATCGCCAGACAACGCTATTACCAATACTTCAATAGGGTCATTATGTGAGTATGTTGAGCCCATTCAGATTAAAGAAACTGTTGGAGAGGTATCTGAGCGCTTCCGGCAAGATCAGACTCTGTCTACGATTCCGGTATTAAATGAAAATAAACCCATGGGAATAATTAATAAACGCGAGTTGTTCTATCGACTGGGACAAAAATTTGGATATGATCTTTTTTCACGAAAATATATTAAAACTTTTGCCGAAACTGCACTTGTTTTTGAATACAATATTCCCATGGAAGAAGTGTCCCAACGCGTCCTCAATCGTGATGAACGTTCGATTTACGATGCAGTTATTGTCGTGAAAAATGGGGTTTATATTGGGATTGTCAAAATTCATAGCATATTGGAGAGAATTACCGAGCAAAAAATCAAGCTGGCACAGCAAGCCAACCCATTGACAGGCTTGCCAGGGAATATGTTGATTAAAGACAATATTGAAAATCGGCTCAATAAAAATCAGGTATTTGCAGTTATGTACTTTGACCTGGATCATTTTAAGCCATTCAATGATAATTTTGGATTTGAACAAGGGGATTGTGTACTTCAGTTTTTGGGCACATTGCTGAAACGTGTAATATCAGAGTGGGATCCAAAAAGCTTTATCGGACATGTAGGGGGCGACGATTTTATTGCTGTCACACGAGTACAGGGGATTGAGAAATTGTGTCAAAGCATAATCACAGAATTTGATGATGGTATCAAATCCTTCCATAGTGCTGAAACCTGCGCATTGGGATGCTACGAAAGTAGAGATCGGCAGGGGAAAGCGCGTAAGTTTAGTATCATGTCCATATCCATTGCGGTCATTTCAACACGAGATCGAATGTTTAAATCTTATGGTCATATTGCTTCCATTGCATCAGAAATCAAGAAAAAAGCAAAAAAAATGAAAGGCAGCAGCTATTTCATAGACCAACGTAAAGATTAACAAAATACGCATTTGCCCTTAACACAAGTTTAACAATCTTTGTATATTTTAAAAAGTATATTTAATGTGATTCTGCCTGACAGAATCAAAAAATTAATGAATTATCAGGAGGAAGATTTATGAAAAAGCTTCTATTGACTTTAACGATTGTATCGTTTTTGTTTTCATCGACAATTGTATGGGCAGGAAAAATTGTAATTAAGGGCTCAACAACTGTCTTACCCATTGCTCAAAAAGTAGCAGAAGCCTACATGAAAGAGCATCCAGAAACCAAAATATCCATATCTGGTGGTGGTTCTGGAAATGGCATTAAAGCAATTATTGATGGCAGCACTGATATTGCGGACAGTTCACGTTTTATCAAAAATAAAGAGATAAAACTGGCAATGAAAAAAGGGGTATACCCTGTGCCTTTCCGCGTGGCATATGACTGTATTGTGCCAATCGTTCATCCATCTAACTCAGTGAATGATCTGACCCTGGATCAAATCAAAAAAATCTATCAGGGCAAGATTACAAACTGGAAAGATGTTGGCGGACCGAATCGTAGAATTTCGGTCGTCTCCCGAGATACTTCATCTGGTACATATGAAGTTTGGGAGAAAAAAGTCATGAATAAAGAGCGTGTATTTCCTGGCGCAATGCTTCAGGCATCAAATGGTGCAGTTGCTCAGGTGATAGCAAAGAATCAAAATGCCATTGGATATATCGGCATTGGATATATGGAAAAATCGGTCAAACCGGTTAAGGTCAATGGTATTGTGGGATCCGAAGCCACCACCTTAGATGGCTCATTCCCCATCAGCCGGCCATTATTCATGTTTACACAAAGCTGGCCAACAGGCGATACCATCAAATTTCTTAACTACCTTCTTCACCCTGATAAAGGTCAAAAACTGGTCAGCCAATCTGGGTACGTTCCTTTATATTAATATCCCAAAATTGAGAGACCTCATTTGATAACTTGAACAATAAATACAAGGAGGATTTATTATGTTTAAAGTGATGAAAATTATTTTTGTAATGATAGTTGCTGCTTATCTTATTCCTGGTTTTGCTATGGCTGAGATTAAGCTGGGTAAGCATATTGATTCTTTGAAGTTAAAAGGGGATTTGCGGGTTCGGTTTGAGCGGCATGACAAAGATTCGGATGCTGGTAAAAACACTGACGATAACAATCCCAGAGATCGTTTAAGATCACGATTTAGATTAGGCGCATTCTGGAAATCATCTGAAGAGAAATGGGAAATAGGTGCAGGACTCGCAACTGGTGGTTTAAGTAGTACTAGTACAAATGATACTTGGTCAGATGCTGTAGAAAAAGAATTTGAAAAAGATGACAGTATTTTTCAAACTGGTGATATACGATTGGATTATGCTTATGCTAAACACACTATTGAAATTCCGGGAATAAATAAAGTTAACGTTATAGTGGGTCAACAAAAAAATCCTTTTAAATCAGCTTGGCTGTTATGGGACAGCGATGTTAGACCGGCCGGTTTTACAGGTCATGCTGACTTAGGTATGGTTTTCGGAACAGCTGGAGCATATGACGTATTCCAAAATGGTAATGATATCGCAATGATGTATGCTCTCCAAGGTGGCGCAAAAATTAAAACGGGCAACATATCTTTTTTAGGAACCTTGTCTGGCTATTTTTATGGTGGGCTTGATCGATATAATGATGCTGATAGCGCAGAAGGTGAATACGTTTGTAAACTCCCAAATAAAGATTATGACTACCAGATTATTGATATTTATGGAAAAATCGATGTGGAACTCGATAAAAAGATCAAAGTATCTCCTTATCTGCAACTTTTTTACAACACAGGAGCAGATGGAAAAAAAGGAGATGGTTTTCTAAAAGGTGACCTTGAACCTGATAGTGAGAATATGGGATGGGTTATGGGCTTTAGTGCAAAAATGATGGATGCTTCTTTTAAGCTTTCATATGCACAGGTTGGAGCAGATTCTTGTGTACCTTATTTGAAAAATGCTGATTTTGGTTCAGGCTTACATAGTGGTGTAAATGTTCAAGGCGCAGTAATTGCTGCTGGATATAAAATTACAAAGCATTTTGGCGCAGAATTAACCGCATATTTGTACGAAGAACTAGAGGAAGTTACCAAAGGACAAGAAAACAAGAGTAGCATGCAAATGTACCATATTGACCTGAAATACAAGTTCTAATATCTGCTTTAATTCTTCAATATAAAAAGGGAAGTGAAATATATTAATTCACTTCCCTTTTTTTGTTCGGCATCCTTCATATTCCAGTGAACACTTTTTCGAGAGGTCGTATATGTTCGCCTCGAACAAAAACCAGTATCAAACCTATGAGCAAAACCAATGTAGGGGCGAACTTTATGTTCGCCCTCCGCAAAAAAACCGCTATCAAACCTATGTTCGAGAATGAATTAGAAACGTTTGCCTCGGACATAGGTTCGCAAACGATTGTTGTTCGGAGGGCGAACATAAGGTTCGCCCCTACATTGTTTTCGGACATTGATTGGATCTTGATTACTTCGATCTACCCGAAAACTTATGATCGCTTACTTACACTCTATTTTTTGGGCATCCTTCATTTTCACTTTAATAAAGCTATTATTAATCATCTTAATCATCTTAATCAGGGTAATCCAGGTTCAGACAATGAAAATGAACTTTGCTCAACCATCCGCTGGATACGCCCGATCTTTATTTTGAATCCAGAACTTTGCACAAATCTGTTGATGTTGGATTGAAAAGCTTGTAATAAAAAGAACAAAAAATATAAAAAAATATATTTATTTTCCAATTTATAAAATATTAAAAAACAATGAGGTGCTTCAAATGAAATATTTCATCAGTTATAGTGTTTTTTTCGTAATCGTCATACTTGTAATCCCTTATGCTCAGGCCCAATCGATCATCCGGTTCAGCCAGTCAGAATATACTGCATACGAAGACGATAACTACATCAATGTGAACTTAAACCTTCAACTTGATGGCAGCAGCGCGCCAGTTTACCTCAATGTTGGCATGACTGTTTGTTCTGCAACCTCAGATTACTCAGTCGCATTAATGCCGATTACATGGAAATCTGGTGAGCCCAATGTCAAATCACTCCTTTTTCATATTGTTGATGACACCATTTTTGAAGGAACCAAAAACTTTAAGCTGATTTTGTCAAATCCCTCTGACAATGCCATTCTAGGCACACCCTCAGTTGCAACGCTAACGATTATTGATGACGATCCAGACACATTTTTTTACGTTTCTCCTTCTGGAGATGATACCAACAATGGTACATTTGACTATCCCTGGCAAACACTGGAGAAAGCCGCTCATGCGGCATCGGCAGGAGACACCATTTGGATTAAAGCAGGAACCTATAATGAAACATTGAGCCCGATAAACTCTGGTAATAAAGATGCGCCTATCACGTTCAAAAATATGCCATCTGAAACAGTTGTGATTGATGCCACTGGCCTGGATCATGGGATCATTCTCTGGAACAAGTCATTTATCAGAATATCCGGGTTTGCGGTGAAAAATTCCATTTCCGATGCTGTTTTTATCGGACATTCGGATGACAGCTTATCAGAAAACAATATTATTGAAAATATGACCATTCATGATTGTCCAACAGGAACTGGTGTCACTGCGTATGGAAACAATAATCACATTATTAAGAATACGATTTCCGGCTGTCAGTATGGCATTTATCTGAATGGCACCAGTCACAGCATTTCAAATAATGAAATTTTTGAATGTATCAAATCCGGTGTTCTTCCCATTGGCCATTTTAACCGGATAGAACATAATCGGATTCATCATAATGCAGAGTTTGGGATCTCTACCTGGCTTGGCAGCTCACAAATCCTTAGTGATTTAACCATTCAATTTAATGTGATTTATGACAACGCCAGTCAAGATATACAACTCAATGCTGATGGCCCCGGCGGCGTGCCAGAAAAAATTTATGTTTATAACAATACCATTTTAAACGCTCAGGCAGAGTGGGGAATTTGTGTCTATGGCGAATGCCGGCATCTGAAAATTAAAAACAATATTATCAGTGGCATGTATGAACATGGTTTATTCAGACTTCCCAATACCGACATGGAAGGTTTTGAAGAAGATTTTAATATATTTTTTAAGACCAATGCCTTTTATGTCAATAATCAAACAAAAACCTTTGCAGAGTATCAACAGGCATTTGGGCATGGAGAAAACAGCTTTTTTGCCAACCCCTTGTTAAATGATGATTTCACACTCTCCGAGGAGAGTATTGCCATCAACAGCGGAACATTGACTGGCGTAGAAATCTCCGGTTTTGCTGCGGATATTGGCGGGATGGCGTATACGAAAAGCAGCGCGTTGCCATCATCCAATTTTATAGCCACTGAAACACAAGGCGCTGCACCCCTTGAAGTTCAATTTGCTTGTGCCAATCATGGGGTTTCATGGCAGTGGGATTTTGATAATGATGGCACAATTGATGCTATCACCAAAAATCCAATTCACACCTATACTGAAACTGGCAGCTATTCGGTTTCATTAACAATTTTTACTGAAAATCATCGTGTCAATAAAGTAAAAGAAAACTATATTCTAGTAAGCAATGGCGAAGACTATTATGTATCCATTTCAGCGGGCAATGATGCCAACCCCGGAACATTGATATCCCCTTTTCAAAGCATTCAAAAATGTGCAGAAACAGCCGCTCGCGGTGACCGGTGCAACATTCGCCAGGGCGTTTACAGAGAAATGATCACACCTGGAAACGATCAAATTACATTTACTGCTTATAATGATGAAGAAGTCATTATTTCAGGCACAGAAATTATTCCCAATGATGCCTGGTCCCATTATAAAGACAATATTTATCAAACGCCGATCCAATGGAGTTTGAATGTTCGGCGAAGCAATGACGTTCATCAGGTATCCAACAATCAGGTTTTTGTGGATGGCAAAATGATGGTTGAAGCACGCTGGCCCAATATTGATGTTGATAATGCAACAAAAGTAACCAATATCCTGGGGATTCGAGAAGACAATGCCAAAACCGATTCCGCAACAGTGATCACAATGCAAAAAGCCCAGTACTTTGATGATGACCTTGCAACAGCCGGAGATTTCTGGGTGGGAGGAAAAATAAACCTGGCAGCCGGGTACAATTTTATTTTTACCAGCGGTGATATCACTGCACAAACCAATAACTCGGTGACAGTTGAATTTAATGAGGATCCAGGTGCATGGAATCATCGATCAAGCTTTGATAATGAATTTCTTTATCCACAGGAAGCGAATTACTTCTATTTGTGGGGAAAACGTGAAGCATTGGATTCCCCTGGAGAATGGTTTGTTGATCCTCCGGATAATTATACTGGCAATCATTTTGTGAATGCGGATTTTAATGGCAGTTTATATCTTCAATTGCCGGATAATAGTAATCCATCTGGTTCCAGCCATGTGATTGAACTGAAAAAGCGAAACTGGGCCTTTGATTTAAGAGATCGGTCATTTATTATAATCAAAAACCTTAAAATATTTGCCTGCGGCATTATCAGCAACACAACATCCCACGATAATACCATTGAGAACATTCATGGCACTTATCTTTCTCATTTCAGAGAAATTCCACCATTTTACCATTCCTATGGTACCCAGGGTATTCAACTGTATGGAAGCAATAATGTGATTCGCAACAGTTATTTTGCCTATTGTGCCGGAACAATGATTGACATTCATTCATGGCAGGAAGAAAATGGAAACCAATGCATTGAAAATAATGTCATGCATGATATTGGCTACGAAGGCAGTGGTGTTGCAATCAGTTCTGAGAATTCCGATGGTCAGAACAAGAACCGGATTACACACAATACCTTGTTTACCTCCGGCTTAACGATGATTGATCTTGGCGCTGGAAATGATGTCACTTACAATGATACCTATCAATCCCATCTGCAATGCACAGATATTGGCACCATCTATGGATGGGGCGGTGATGGTAAAGGTTCCATTGTTGCCTATAATCTGGTGCATGACGCCAATTCTGAACATAATGGCAGTTTAAACAAATATGGGGCCCATGGCATATACCTGGATGATGACACCTATAACTACACCATTTATAGAAATATCACCTGGAATACCAGCGCTCCAGGAATTGCCCTGATGGGCACAAATGGCACAGCAGTTGCTGGTTTTGAAGAATTGAGCGCATCCAATCGAAAGATTTATCATAATACTGTGGATGGTACCATTGCTGCGTATTTCAAAGAATTATACAATGGCCTGCCCACCCACTATATTGGCACTGAAATCAAAAACAACTTTGCCAATGTCTTATATGGCTTTGAACACGATGAGTTGACCTTGTCCAACAATTTTGAAGGTGATGGCCTGTTTATTGACAAAGACAATCGAAACTATGCATTAAAGCCATACTCCCCATTAATTGATAATGGATGTGAAATCCCATCATATCCCCAGGCTTTCAGTGGTTCTGCGCCGGATATTGGTGCTATTGAAAGTACAGATCACCCTTTTGTTGCAGGTGCAGTAATTACAGAGAAGCACCTGGAAACGCTCTCAGTGAATTGCTACCGCAAAGTAGATAACTTTCAATGTCAGATAGATAATCTTCCAATGGGTAGAAAACTACCCGACCATTTTGAACTATTTATTGGCAATGTAAAAAGTGATATCTGTTTCACGCAAATGGATTATCAAACCCACCTTGGAACTGGTTTTTGTGATATACCAGACTCGGATTTATCCGGCGAACAATCCATTTCTATTCAGCTTGGCGGTCGCCCAATAACAGTTGACAAAGGATCAATCAATATTGATGACACAGCACTGGCTGTACACTCAGTCACGATTACCAGTGACAGTATATCAGGCGGTTATTCTGTTATCATCGTTGGCCAGAATTTTGATACATCACCCGACTTTTTGGCAATTTCACAAGAAATTGTTATCACAAATACTGCCGGCAAATCATTGTATCAATATCAAATTCCTGTAGTTTTAAACACCCAGGCATTAATCGCCAATAATCAAATGACAAACAATTGCGGCGATATCAGATTTTTCAATGAATATGGTCAACTCCCCTATTGGATTGAAAGCGGTTGCAACAGCCTGGAAACACTGATCTGGGTGAATATTCCATTTTTACCAGAAAATCAATCAACCCTCACTTTAAGATATGGCAACTTAAGTTTATCCACGCAAAGCAATCCGCAAGATACCTTTTACTATTTTGATGATTTTGCAGATGGCATCATGCAATCATTTTATGAAATCAGTGATGGAGACGGCATTACAGTCACAGAAACAGGCGGAAAACTGAAGATTTCCGGCAGAACGAGCCAATCAAACAAGTATCAAACTTTTGGTTTTTACTTCTTGACCTGGGACATCCAAAAATTTCGATTTCCACTGGATGATTATCTCATCGACTCAGAATTAACAGTGATCTCCGGAACTGACAGTTTCAAGGCAATTTTCGGAAGTGGTAACCTTTTTCTGTATAATGCGCCAAATGGTGATCCTTTGGGAAAAGACATTGGCTACTGGAATGGCGAATCATGGGGATACATTGGAAAAAGCCGCATCAATACTGCTGTGTTTAATGATAAAAAAGTCAGCCTTTCATGTGAACAAAATGAAAACCAGACAAACCTTCGTTTTTTTGAAGACTATGATTTTGACCAACCACTGGCAGAAAGATCTGTAGAAGAACTCTCCATTGGTCATTTTGAATATGGCCCGAACTCAGAAGCAGATTTTGAGGTGATGTTCGATAATATCAAGATTCGTTCATTTGCTTTTCCGGCGCCTTTGATTTCTTTTGGAGAAAAACAATATGGGGTTATGATTGATAATCAAGCGTGTGAGGATGTGCAGGTGGTAGATAAGAATGTCATTCACTGCCATTTGCCTGATGGCGCTTCTGAAAAAGTTGAGGTTACAGTAACGAATCCTGATGGTGAATTTAGCGTATTTGAGTTACATTAAAATCTCGCATTCAAAAAAAGGTTGAAAAATTGCAAATACAAAAATTGGCATCCTTCATATTTATTGAAATTCACTTCCCCTAAACTGTATTTACGCCTGGTCGTGGAGAGATAAGTAAATATATACATATACAGGAGAAATCAATGTCTTCTTTTCAAACAATTCAGATTTATCATTTGCATAAATCTGGCACAAGTTCACGAGAACTGGCTGTAACAACCGAAAAAAAACTGAACATATGTGTCAATAATCATATTTTTGATTCGATTATGCGAACACCCGGGGATGAAAAAGCCCATATTATGGGCTTATTGTTCTCTCATCAACTCATTTCAAGGGCGGATGAACTCCAATCATTTAAAATTACCTGGGCAAAAAATGAAGATACCGCCCAGGTTTATTTTCAAAAAACCCATAAAAATGATTTTTTTAAAAGGGCCAATATAAAGCATTCCTTAACTGATATTCTTCACTGTATTGATTTGTTATCACGCTATCAACCTTTACGCGCAAAAACAAGGGCTACCCATGCCGCTCTTTTACTTGATCACCAGTGTAATCCCATTACAGCAAAGGAGGATGCTGGCCGCCACAATGCTTTGGATAAAGTGATTGGCCAGGCGCTTTTAGATTGCAGCCTGGATAGAGCCCATATTCTTGTATTGTCATCAAGGGTCAGCCATGAACTGATGATTAAAATTTTAAAGACACCTATCCAATGTGTTTTTAGTGTTTCGCGTCCAACATCGTTGGCTGTTCAATTGGGTAGAGAATTTGGTATGACTATGGCTTGTTTAAGTAAGAATGATGGGGTGTTGGTATTTTCTGGTTACAACAATTTGTTCACCAGTTAATATGTCTGGAAGTTTATACCTGCGTTTAGACAGGTTAATTTGTCGGACCTGTCTGATAACTGCCTCAGGTCCGACACATTGCAGTTCTAAATTAAAGCACAGACAAATGATAGGCCAACAGGTTCCAGGGCCAGTTCAAAAGCCATTGCAAACATGGCCTTGCGTATTTCTTTTCTGATGGTTTCTATGAACCGATCCATGCGGTTATCATTTGAAATGACATGGTGTTTATCCACAAAGCGATGCAACTGCAAAATACCTAAAATATCATCCCTATTTAAAATATCCGGATCGTAATGAATGATAACACTACCATTTATCGTATTGACAGAAACGCCATTAATGCCTCTTAAAAATTCAAAAAGGTTGATTAGCGTTTGCTTTTTTTCAATGTTGTTTTTTAATACAGGTGTTTTTAAGCGTATTCGCCCTTTTATGTGATGGATATAATAGCTCATAACAAAACACTCCTTAGGGTTTCTGGAAAAATAACATCCTCATTTTTTCTTGATCGAACAAAATAACAAGGAAGCGTTAAGATGTAGAATGCTAAGTCTCTACAGTGCATTTACCTCAAAACGAACAATATCAATAATGGGGAAGTTATTATTAGACCATTCCTTAATTAATTTGAACGAAAATACCCACAAACTGTTAGCAAAAAATTGGGTGTTTGTTAGGAAATTGTTAAAAAACTGTTTGGTGTGTGTCAGGGTAATATTTATGGTATGTGTGAAAACGCGCTGTTCAGGGCAAGACAATTATTCATGGCGAAGGGCTTCAATGGGATCCAAAAGAGACGCTTTATGGGCAGGATAATATCCAAAGAAAATGCCTACTGCGGCTGAAAAGCTGAAGGCCAGCAACACTGAATCAGGGTCAATAATGGCCTTCCAGTTGCTATAGGTATTCATGGCAATAGATCCTGTCAACCCCAAAACAACCCCTATTGAACCGCCGATCAGGGAGAGGACGATGGATTCAATCAGAAACTGTGACATGATGTCCTTTCCGGTCGCGCCCACTGCCATTCGCAATCCAATTTCACGAGTACGCTCTGTCACAGAAACCAGCATGATATTCATAATACCGATACCGCCCACAATCAGTGATATTGATGCAACTGCCATTAACAAAAAACTCATGGCTCTGGAAGAGTTTGCACGTGCGTTCATGAATTCGGCCATATTGCGGATTTCAAAGTCATCCGCCTGATTGGGTGCGATTTTGTGTCGTTCACGAAGCAGTTCTTCAACCAATTCTTCAGTTCTGCTTACCAATTCAGCACTTTTCGCCTTGACATAGATATTACCCACCAGGTTGCCGGCCAGTTTTCGGCCACCTAAAACCCTTTTTTTGGCTGTCGTAATGGGCAACATAACTGCATCATCCTGATCGCCACCTGGCCCTGAATCCCCTTTGGGACTGAGTACGCCAATTACAGTAAAAGGGACGCGATTAATACGCAGAGATTGCCCCACTGGATCCTGGTCCGGATAAAGGCTTTTAACGACAGTCATGCCAAGAATCGCCACCTTGGATGCTCTCTCAATTTCATAAGAATCAAATTTACGACCATCAGCCAGATCCCATTCCCTGACAGAGAAGTATTCGTTCGTAATACCATTGACAGTGGTGGACCAGTTAAGATTTCCAGCAATTAATTGCGCGCTGCCCCGAACTGTCGGGGATACCATCATGACTGTTGAAATTTCATTCTGGATCGCCCAGGCATCTTCTTCAGTAAGGGTTGGAAGCGATCCAGAGCCACCGGAGACGCCCTTGCCAAAATTTCGACCCGGCCGCACTATCATGATATTCGCACCCAGCTTATCAATCATGGCATTTACTTCCGCTTTGGTTCCATTTCCCACAGATACCATTATGATTACAGCGCCAACGCCAATCATAATGCCCAGTGTTGTTAATACACTGCGCATGGTATTGCTGCGAAGTGAATGCAAGGCTGCTATAAATGCATCCCAAATTTTCATACATTCTTCCTTATCATACTTATTTTTCATGCTAAAGACTGTTACTGTTACATTAACTATTTAGAACTATGTATAAACAATTTAAGATCAAAAATCCAGTGAAATATTGTGAAATAAAGGGGGACGTCTATGATTTTATGCTTTTTTCTGAAGGTTTTTATTCTTGCAGGAAAATTTCGGCATCCTTCATATTCCAGTTAACACTTTTTTTGTACGATTTGTCTTATGTAGAGACGCACGGCAGTGCGTCTCCGAGCAGAGAAAGGGCAAACATTTTTTGGTTCTTAATTTCAAAGCATCGATAGACCTTTCTTCGCTCGGAGACGCACTGCAGTGCGTCTCTACAAGGGGAAACACAATTACAATTCTGGAAAAAATGTTAACTACTTTTCAACAAATATGAAGGATGCCAAAATTTCAATGTATGGATTGAAGAAAAGCATAAAATCATAGACGTCCCTCTTTTCTACTTTTCTAAAAAAAAATATTTTGATTGGCGTATTTCCTGCATATTACTTGCGACATCATGTAATACAAAAGCTTGTATTCACGTAACAGATTGAAAGTATTGTAATAAAATCACAAAATGGCAGGCAATATCGATAAGGCAAAAAATGTGCCATGTTCAGTGCTTTTACATCTTTTAAACATCTGTCATCTTTGAAAAATATTACCAGGAGAAAACCATGAATTACTTATATTATTTTCTTTTATTGATCCTGACAGTCTCAATACCTGATATGTCAGCAGCAACGTCTTTTCCATATAGTGACAATGGAGACAACCTGACCCACTGGCAGCATTCCGGCACATGGGGTACCACCACCCAGGGGTGTTATAGCAATTACACCTGTTTTACTGACAGCCCGGATGGTGCAACTGGCAATAATGCCGATATGGCTTTAACGCTGATCTCGCCAATCAATTTGTCCAGCACAGTAAATCCGGTCCTGACTTTCTGGCACTGGTATGAATTGGAAATTGATTTTGACTTTGCCTATGTTGAAGTTTCCACTGATGCCCAAAACTGGACACAGATTTATACAGCCAATGGCATTTCCAGACAGTGGCAGAATGTTAAAATTCCTTTATCTTCTTTTAAAAAGTCCGAAGTCCTTATTCGTTTTCGTGTGGTCTCAGACAAAACCTTTTCTGGCGATGGCTGGCGGATAGACAATATTCGCATTGCCGAAAAACCGACGCCGATAATGTTTCTGAAAGGGGCTGTGTCAACATCAGATGCAACAGCCATCGACCTGACCTGGACAAAAAATCTTGATGACAACTTTTTGCATTACGACATTTTTCGATCCATTGATGATTCTTTTTCATCACAAGTAATCGCAAAAAGAATCTCAGATTACAATATCACCACATTCACTGATACCAACCTTTCCCCGGGAACAGTTTATTATTACAAAATTGGGGTTGAAAATACATTTAATGCCCAATCATCCAGTAAAAGTATTTCTGTTAGCACAGGTCCGGGGTATTTTAAGTATCCATTTTTTGATGATGCCAGTCATATCAACTCCAAATGGAAAATTACCGGCCAGTGGGGTCTTGAACTTTTACCCGCAGCAGAATCACCTTATGGTATTACCACAAGTGTCTGGACTGATTCACCTTATGAAGACTATCCTGAATCACCTGATACTAGGCTTCAATTAACTATAGATCTCCGCGAATCATTAATGCCAGTACTGAGTTTTCAACAAAAGTATACTTTCAATTCCACTTCTTATGCTGACTATGGTTACGTGCAAGTCAGAGTCAATGGCACTTCTACCTGGCAAAATGTTTATTTTGCTACAGGCATTCAGACCGCATGGGCCAGAGAATCAATCGATTTATCAAATTTTGTCGGGAATATAGTAGATATTGCTTTTCGGGTGATATGGAACAATAGTCAGGTTCATTCCCTGGGATGGTTCCTGGATGACATTCGTATTGATGAAACCCCTACACCGGCAATAACCTATCCCTTTATGGATGATATTGAATCCAGTGCTTCGAATGATAACTGGCATACATCTTCATGGAAAAAAGTACCTGTGGATAATAACAGTCATTTTGCATTTGCTTATCGGTCTGGCGGGAATGTTAGCGGGTATATCAGAGCCACCTCTGAACTGGTATTGTCTGGTGTAATGGATTTGGTGAATGCTGAACATCCAGTTTTGTTGTTAAGGCATCGATATGACTTTGATGATTCAGGTCAAATATATATTTCAACAAGTTATGGTCATCCTGGAACATGGGAGGAAGTTCGTTCCATAAGCTATCGTCAAGCTGAATGGTGGCAACAATCTGTTGATCTTAAAAAATGGGCAGGTCTTTCAAATATTCGCATTAAATTTGTTCTTACAGATTATTTACATGAACAAAATGACTGGACCATCGACTCAATCACAATCAGCGAATCCCCACAAGCTTTAGAACTATACCCTCCTACAAACATACAAGAACATACCATCACCCTGAACTGGTCCCAAAGCACAGATGATGATTTTGCCAGATACTCAATTTTCCGAAGTGAAACCAATAATAGCAACTATATCATGCTCACAGAAATAACTGCACAGCATTCAAATTTTTATACAGATACAAAGGTGCCAAAGCCCAATACAAGTTATTATTACAAAATTGTTGTAGAAAGCATCCATGGAATCAAAAACACCAGCAACGAAATTCATGTAACCAGTACATGGGGAATTACTAATAACGCTTATCCTCTCACCGACACCATGGAACAAGGGGATCATTTTGGCAATGATCTTCCCTGGCAGCTCACAGATGAAATCGCCCACAGCGGCAATTATAGCTGGTCAGACAGCCCGGATGGCGATTATGAAAATGATTTGGATATCTCCCTGTATACCAAAATCAATCTACAAGACGCCACCCGCCCAATTTTATCATTCTGGCAGCGATACAATATGGAAGAAAATGCGGACTTTGGCTATGTGGAAATATCCAGCTATAATGCGTCAAGCTTTTCACGTTATTATTATGTCACAGGCTTTTCCGGGGAAAGCTGGGAGCCGGTGGAAATGGATATCAGCAATTATGTCAATGAACTCATATTTATTCGGTTTCGCTTTAAAAGTAATGACTCAGTGACCTTTGATGGCTGGAATATTGATGATCTTCGCATCATAGACAATACCGCATCGGCCCCATTTCCTTTTACTGATAATTTTGAAAATATGGAGACAATTCCCACTAACTGGATTGTTTCAAACTGGGAACGAGTCAATGATGATCAATATACCGGCCAGAGTTGTATATCCCATAAACCCATGCCAAGTGATGCCAGCTATGTGAATTCAGATCTTGGATTACGTGGATCACTGGATTTTACCAATGCCATCAATCCCTGTGTCGCTTTTTGGAGTCGTTCTCATACCAATAAAATTAGCCTGATGATATCAATCAATGGCGGCAAGAACTGGCAAGAAGTGTGGTACAATAGAAGTTCGTCTGACTGGCAGTTTATTCAGGTAGATCTTTCCTCATTTATGGGTAATTCTGACATCGCCCTCAAGTTTAAAAATCATGGCAGTTCGGCATATGATGTCTGGTATATTGATGACCTTCGCATTGATGACGCCCCCCAGGCAATCACGCTGTATGATCCATCGAATATAACAGAACAATCAATTACACTATCCTGGAACCAGAATACAGATAACGATTTTGCGCATTATGAAATATATCGTCATACAGCCGCCAATGTTACAAGGTCTCATCAATTACTGACAACAATAACCAGTGCCAATGTTTGCGCTTATACAGATACCGACATTCTCAACCCCAATTCGACCTACTATTATAAGATCTATGTCGTGGATCAAACCGGATTGATCAATCAAGGCTCAAATGTCATTGTTGCCACCACAACCTGGGGCCAAAAACAGCACACAGCCCCTTTTATTGATGACATGGAAAGTGGTGATAACTTTGGTAATGAACAGCCCTGGGCAATCACTGATGAAGACGCGCATAGCGGCACCTTTAGTTGGTCAGACAGTCCTGATGGCAGCTATGAAAATAATATGAATCGTTCCCTGTATCTGGATGTTGATCTTAGCAAAACCCACCGCCCGGTGATGACATTCTGGCATCGTTATAATTTACAAGATCATGCAGATTGGGGCTATGTATATATTTCCAATGACAATGGTTCCCACTGGAACAAACGCTATTATGTGACCGGCTATTCTGGCTTGAACTGGGAAAGAGTGGAAATGAATCTGAGTGATTATGCCTATCAGAAAATTATTATTCGCTTTCAAATATCAACTGATAGCTCTCTCGTAGAAGATGGATGGCATATTGATGATATTCAAATTATTGACAACCCGGCAGTCACTGTCTATCCATTTTTTGATGATTTGGAAAGTGAAAATACCCAAGAAAACTGGATTCTGTCAACTGCTCAAAAAATATCCAGTGATTCCTACAGTGGACATCACTGTTTGACAGATTCACCCAATGGAAATGGCGCTCACAGCGTATACGTAGATCTGGTGTTAAGAGGCAGTATGAACTTTAAACATGCTGTTCGGCCGCAATTATCTTTTTGGTATCATTGTAGTATTGGTTATAATTTTTATGTCTATGGATCAAAAAATGGTGGACGATTATGGACTGAATTATGGAATATGCATAATTCTAAAAATGACTGGACTCAAGCTAAAATTGATTTAAAACCTTATAAAGGATTACAGAATATTGCATTCAAGTTTATGATTCGCACTTACTCCAGTTATGATGGCTATTATCTTGACGACATCCGCATTGGCGAAGATCCGGATGTGCCATCAACCATACAAATTGTATCTGGCAATAATCAAACCGGTGTGGCTGATATGCCCCTTGCCCAACCCTTTATTGCCAGGCTGTTTAACCCTGAATTCATTCCAGTTGTAGATGTGCCGGTCACTTTTCAAATTATTACTGAAAATGGCGGCCTGTTATCTGTAACCCGGACAACATCTGACAATACTGGATATGTCAGCACCTTGTTTACATGCGGGCCAACATCGGGTAACAATACTGTATCTGCCACAATTGATGAAACAACAGAAAGTGTCACCTTTTCCACAACAACCCTCATGCCGGGCGTGGCATTGCATTTAAATCGTATTTCAGGCAACTACCAGGTCGGTCTTGTTGACACCAGCCTGAACAATCCAATGATCATTCAGGTAACTGATGTTAAAAACGCACCAGTTTCTGATGTGCCAATCAGTTTTTATATTCTATCTGGATCAGGCACATTGAATATTACAGAAACCTTGACTGATGACGCCGGGCTGGCATCAACCCATCTGACCCTGGATAAACATCCAGAAAAAGTGACTGTAATGGCCACAGCACCAGTTTTGAAAGGGTCTCTGGTCTCATTTACTTTATTCGCAACTCTGGAAGGTGGCACTATTGGCGATATTGATGGTGATCATATGCCAGACGACTGGGAAAATATGCATGGATTCGACCCCAGGACTAAAGCAGATGCATCTTTAGATAATGACAATGATGGCTTAAGCAATGTCCATGAATACGCCAATGCCACAGATCCCAATAACAGTGACACAGATGCGGACAACATGCCAGACCTCTGGGAAGTGACTTATGGCTTGAATCCCACCTATCCATACGATGCCATGAACGATAATGACCATGATGGCATTACGAATGTCGAAGAATATTTCGCTGGTTCAATACCAGTTAAGGAACCTCACTTTCAGCTGACAGCCATTACAGATAACTGGATGGATATTTATGGTACAGCATCAATAGATAATGTGCCAGTTGCAATTGGTGATGAAATCGCAGTATTAGATCCCGGCGGAACAGTCTGTGGTCTGTTTATTGTTAAAACACCCGGGGAATTTGGTTTCCTCCACGTGTTTAAGGATGATCCCAGTACGCCTGATATTGATGAAGGCGCGGATCAGGATGATGTATTGCACTTTCGTATTTTTGACAGCAGTGAAGGTATTGAAATTACTACAGGTATTGAAGTCCTTTCCGGCACAGACCCCTTAACATGGACATTTGATGGCGACAGTGCCCAAATCAATCTGATGGGAGGAAGCATTTTTGCCATACCACTGCACAATGGATGGAACCTGATCAGTTTTCCAGTCAAAACCTGTTATTACGTGGACAATATATCAGGCTATGATGATGGCCCGCCCAATGTCCCCATGCTGCCCTTTACATCATTCAAAAAAGTAGACAGCATTGCAGTAATTTTAAAAAGCATTGATGGTAACTATACCTCAGTAAGAAGTTCAGATAAAATGGGTGCCCATACCTTTGATCCCATGCTGCCAGAGTTTAGCGACATAAAATACATGGCCGGTGGATATGGCTATTGGATTGAAATGACAGAACCAGGTATTCTTGAAATTCAGGGTATCAAAGCCTCTCCCAATGATTGCCTGGCACTTGAAAAGGGTTGGAATCTGGTGGGCTATTGGGGGGAAAATGTTCAACACATACAATCCAGGCCGATGGTGGCATTCCCAGACTTATCAGGATTTAACCCGGTTGAGCGGATTGGCACTATTTTACAATCCATTGATGGCCAATACGATGTTATCCGAACCTTTGATAGCAATGGCGCCCATACCTATGACCCAATGCTGGAACCATACAGCGATGTCTACTATCTTGGCCCGGGCTATGGTTTCTGGGTAAGAATGAATACCAGTGGGGAGTTGAGCTGGTAAACATGAAGAAATACATCATTCCATATATCATCATAATGTCATTATGTCTGTCAACTGCCTTTGCAGACTATTTTCCAACACCATCACACACCCCGATGGTGTGTGATTATCTTGGCGACATCACAATCAATGGCCAGCCTGCAGACCCGAACGATGAAATCGCTTTTTTGGATTCTCAAGGCAATGTATGCGGGCATTTTGTGGTCACAAAAACCGGCAAGTATGGTTTCTTGCATGTGTTTGCCACTGCCAATGAACGCTTCTCTGTTAGGGTCTGGGATGCCTCATCTAATACCCTTTATCAAGATTTTCAAATCCATTTAACTCCAGGTGAATTGCCAGGTACTGCATTGCCATCATCAGTGCCCCCAATCTTCCAACAGAATGCACGTTTTGTTCTTCATATATCAGCACATGATCCACTGCTTGATATTAACATGGATGGTATTCTGAACATGGCGGATATCATTGCCTTATTGCAATTTCTATCCAAATAATACAAGGAGTTTCATCGTGAAAAATGCATACTTTTGCGTACTATTCCTGGCGTTTATCCTTTTTCCTATAAACGCTCTGTCAAATCATTTTATAACACCCATTAAGACATCGATTTCATGCGATTATTTTGTTCATATGGCTGTGCATGAATTGCCTGCAGAACAAATGGATGAAATTGCATTTTTTGACCCACAAGGTAATATTTGTGGTTTATTTCGGTTTAAAAAACAACAAGATGGAATTATTGTGCATGTTTATGGCGATAATTTATCAACCCTACTGGATGAAGGCGCAGAAACAAATGATGAGTTGTCCATTCGTATATGGGATCACAGTGCATCAACAGAATATGAGCATTACAATCTTTCCATTGCTCCCATTTCACCGGACAGCCAGTTTTTTTCCCCAGGTTCAGTTCCGCCCATATGGCAGTCTGAAAAAGGATTTGCTATTTCTGTTGATATAAAGGCCTATTATCAGGTGCAACATTTATCCCCATTGGTTTGCACATATATCGGGCAAATCAACCTCCTGAATAAACCTGCGCCACCTGGCACAGAAATCGGGGTGTTTGATCCTGATGGCATTTTATGTGGGGCATTTCGTGTTACAACAGCGGGTCAGTATGGTATGCTTCACGTTTATGGCGATAATCCAGATACTCAAATAGATGAAGGCGCTGAGGAGTTTGATCCCCTGGAATTTCGGATAAAAGATCACCAAAATCAACTGGAAATAGATGCATCATCCATTATCGTATTATCAGGTGAAACTATGGGATCTTTTGTTCCAGGCGAAATTCCGCCCATATGGCGCAACCTTACTGGATACCATCTCAATTTGATTCACAGCGATGATTCCACCCATTTTCCCATTGCACAAATGAAAACAGTCAATGGTTTAGAAGATCAAGCCTTGAATCTAAATCTAACTGCCATTGATCCGGATAATGGGCCAATCAATTATGAAATTATCACCGGGCCAGAACATGGACAATTAATTCAGATTGACAAAGATAAAGGAGAGTGCCGCTACACACCCAAGCCCAATTATTTTGGCATTGATACCTTCTGGTTTATAGCTGAAAACGCCATTGGTGTCACTGATACCGCCAGAGTAACAATACAGATTGAAAATATTAATGATCCACCATGTGCCATCGCCATTTCTCCATTGACAGCCTATGAAGGTATTCCAATTCATATGGATGCATCCCAATCCTCAGATATTGAAACACATGACGTGACATATCATTGGATGTTACCCGACCTTCCAGGTATTCAATTGGACAATCCATTGGTCATGACACCTATTCTGACACCGCCAGAACTGGCATCCCCCCAAACCATTTTTATCACACTTACAGTTTCAGATGATGGCGGTTTGACCGATACAAGCGCAGTTGAACTGTTAATCATTCCAAAACACACCATTCATGTTATGGCTGGCGAAAATGGAACGATATCGCCATCAGGAAAGATACAGGTGTATCATGGGGATACCATTGCATTTGATATTTTTCCAGATGATAATTATCGCATTGATCAATTGAATCTGAATGATAGACCCCAACCATTATCAGATCATTTCTTTGAGTTGGATAATATTCAAACCGATCAGGTTATGGATGTCTGGTTTACTCATATCAATCAAGCACCTGTGGCATCTTTTGAAATTGAAAATTCACATGGGAGTGTCCCCTTGAATGTGCAGTTTATTGATCAATCCTTGAATACCGAACTCTGGTTTTGGGAATTTGGCGATGGAGCCACCAGTATCAAACAAAATCCCATGCATTTGTATACTTCGGCTGGAACATATTCTGTTACCCTTACTGTATTCAATTCTGGTGGCATTGATCAGCATATCAAGCCCCAAAGCATTCAGGTGAATCTGGAAACACTATCTGTTGATTATACATCAACTGGCCAACAGGGTGTAATACCTTATACAGTGACCTTTTATCCCCAAATTACCGGTGAAGTTGATCGCTGGCAATGGGATTTTGGCGATGGCACAATTAGTTATGATTTTCAACCCACTCATGTATATAATACCATTGGTCAATACACAGTGACCTTATCACTATGGCGAATGACCGAAACTGTTAAAAAAAGTAATCCCAATTGGATTCAAACAACAGGCCATCGAATTTTGGGTCAGGTCACTGACGCGGATAATGGTGATGGCCTTGCTGGTTGTCGTATTGATGTCAGCCTGATGGATGACTATATAACAAGTGCCCAAACAAATGAACAGGGGGATTATACCATTGATAATCTAAAACCATCATCCAGATATATTCTCAGTGCCTGGCCACCAGATACGCAATATGTTTATCAGTTTTACAATCAGAAACAATATGCCTTTGAAGCCACCTATGTTGCCACAGGCATTCCAGGCCAGCGGATTAATTTTTCAATGCAGGCTGCCCCTAAAGCCTGGATTAGTGGCACTGTAACCGATGGCAGCGCTCCATTAAGCAATGTGCAGGTTGATATCTTTTCTGAATTGCTGGGTGTTTCCAGAAGCCAAACAACACAAAGTAATGGCAGCTATACGTTTAATGGATTGGAAATCGCAGAAGATTATCGTGTTTCAGTCTATGCCCTGGAAAAGCAGTTTTTTTATGCCATGCAAGATGGCGGCACTGTGGGAGTGGATTTGCCACAACAAAGTGTATTTATTGCAAGCCAGGCAACATGGATCACCCCTTCAAACAATGGACTTCGCAATATCAATATTATTGTAAATCCCATTCAAGGTGCTTTTATCGCCGGTACTGTAAAAAATGATAAAGGAGAGCCCATGTCCCAAATTCATGTCAATGCCTGGTCGGATATGTTGAACGTGGGCGGCAGTGCATTCTCCGATTCCAGCGGTCACTACACCATTACCGGATTGACGCCTGTTTTATCTGAGGAGGCTTCCAAATCTGGCTATTATGTGGTCATTCAACCCGAGAATTTTATGGTTCAGGTCTATGATCAAGTTATGAATCAAGCCAATGCCACCCTTGTTGGTACAGATCGAAAGGATATTGATTTTCAACTGATCACTCAGGGGAGTATCAGCGGATCAGTGCTTGAAACATCGGGGATGCCAATTTCAGGGGCAAGCATTCAAGCATGGTCTTTATCTGACATGAGCGGTCAATTGTATCATACAGAAAGTGATCCTGATGGCAAATTTCAACTCAATCTTCCGGTGGCTTCAGACTATATGTTATCTATGAAATATGAAGGTTATGCCATCCAATATTTCAATCAGCAGACACGCTCGGATCTGGCTGAAACAATTGGTTTGCAATATGGGGACATCACCCATATCCGGTTTTTGCTGGATAAAGGCCCTGTCATCCAGGGTTATATTTATGAACAGGACTTTGGCCAACCCTCAACAGATTCAATTGTTGTCATTGAATCCCAAAACCTGGGAACCATTCAAACCATTCAGGCAGATAGCAGTGGTTTTTTTCAATTTTCCGGCCTGGATATCAATGTTTCGGATTATGTCATATCGGTTTTAACTGATGGCTATTTGCCTGCTTACTACCATGATAACAGAGATGATAACCTTGAAAATGATACAGTTTTTGAAAGCACACTGGCTGTGGGGGTTGGCGCTTCTGCTGAAGATGGCGCCACCGATCGATTTTTGACAGTCAAGCAAGGCATCACTGTTGCTGGTGAGGTTATGGATAATCACAGCATTGTTATTGAAAATGCGATGATAGAATTCAATTCTGATGAGGGAATTTGGAAAACTGCTTCTTCAAATGAATCGGATATCAATTACACCATTACCGGCCTTTTGCCTGGCACATATGATATTAAAGTGAGTGCTGAAAACTATCTCACCTATGAAGACCAATTGCAGCTTACTGACGACCAGACCCTGAGCATCACCATGATTCCTGAACCCCGCCTGAGTATCAATGGCACAGTTCACGATCTGAAATCAGGCACAAAAGTTGATTTAATTGTGTGGTCTGAAACACGAGATATCTATCAAACCCAATCTATTGTCGGCAATGATGATGGGATTGCTTATTCTGTAAACAATTTGCCGCCGGCTGAAGATTATATTGTATGGGTGGATTCCCAGGAGTATGCAGACCAATATTATCCAGAAACATTTCGCCAGGAAGATGCTGGCCTGATCATTTTGGCAGATCAGGATGTGGATCATATTGATTTTGTCATGACATCAAATCTGACCTATATTTCAGGTAATCTTAAATTTGAAGTCCCCCCTGTTTCAGGCGATACTGTTCGATTAGAAGCACGATCCCATTCAACTGGAGGATTTGGTTTTGTTCAACTGACATTGTCCAGCGCCAGTGAAGCAGTTTACAGTATTACCGGACTGTTGCCTTCATTAGATTATATTGTGTATCTGCAAGCCCCATCCTATCAGAGTCGCTATTGGGATGGTTCTGCAACTGGAAGCCTGTCCCTTGATCTGGCAAAACCAGTTGCCGCCCCGGGACAGGCAGATTTTATGATCTTTGAGGGTTTTCAGATTTCAGGCACAGTTACCGACAGTCATGGTTCTCCAATGAACGTTCTGGTTGAAATTGGGTCCCAAAGCACACAAATACAAAAAGTGACGCAAACCAATGATCTGGGACAATATGTTGTTAATGGTTTATTGAAAGCAAAAGATTTTCAGTTGAAAGTCACCACAAACAAAAATGGCGTGTATTATTATCATCCATTGGGTGCAGTACGTCAAGTAACACGCAGCCAACTGATTTCTACCAATGATGGCGATCAAAAGGGGATTGACCTTATTCTTGTCACAGGCGAGCAGATTGAAGGTATCATTCAAACCCTTACCGGGCAACGTATCCAGGGCGTCTGGGTGAGTGCCTGGTCGGATAGTCAAAATGTGGGTGGTGGTGTATTTTCAGATGAAATGGGCAGATACGCCATTTCAGACCTTCCCCAATGGCATGACTATGTTGTGACAGTAGAACCATCATGGGATATGCCTTATGAAAGATCTCAACAAAGGCTGATTTCTGTGCCATCAGACAATATCAATTTTATCCTGCGTCATAAACAAGGCATGCAAATATCAGGCATTGTCAGAGATCCATCCGGCAAACCGGTTCATAAAGCCACTGTGAGCATGCAGAATGTCAACCAAAACAAACGACCGCCGGCCTGGACCATTACTGATGCCAAGGGACAATACATCATTAATCTGTTATCCCCCTTTCAAACATACAAACTGGAAATAATACCGCCAAACAATAAAGACTGGGCCATAGAAAATCGGTCGATTTATATGAATGCCAATCAAACCGCAGATATCATGTTGTCCCCTGGATATGTTGTTTCAGGTGTGGTGATTGATGGTTTGGAAAATCCTGTGGCCAATGCGCAGGTGACACTCTTTTCAGAATCCATACAATTTGCTGGTGAAACAACAAGCAAGACCAATGGAAAATTTGAAATGAACCATGTGCCAATGGCATCTGATTACATATTAACTATTAAGGCAAAAGGATTTTTGGATAAAAAAGAAACCCACCAGAAACCGGTGCGCAATATGATCATTCAAATGAACAATTCCGGACAGATTTCAGGCATTGTTCGCTCTTTGATAACTGGCGCTCCCATAAATAATGCAACCATAGAAATTTATTCGCAGGCCAATCAAGCAATGGCAGATTATAAAGGCGTTGTTAGCACCAATGATCAGGGAGAATTTGTATTTACAGGTTTTAACCCAATGGATCGCAATGGACAATGGATTACTGATTTGGTTGTGACTGCCTATGCCAATGGATTTCCACCAATGTCACAAACCGGCAGAAAACCAAATGATACAGTGGCGTTCAACCTGATTAAAAGCACAAAAAACGAATTGTCTGGCAGTGTGCTGAACAGTGATGCAAATATGGTGGTCATTGACATTTTTTCAGTCAACCATGCCTTTGTCAAATCGGTAAGCATTCAAGGGGCCGATTTTATAATTAATGGCTTAAGGCCCAACCAAGGCTATATTTTAAAATTTATTGCATTGACACATACAGGCAGTGTTCATGCAGAATGGGCAGGCGAGAATGACCTGGGTACAAAAGATCAAAATCTGGCCCGGATTTATACTGCCCCGGACCAGATTGCATTTGAATTTTCATTTTTGAACAGTCCAGAAAAACGCAGTTATAAAAGAGTGTTGGGGCCAGGACCGGTTCAAAACCTTCGATCTCTCTCTCATAAATATTTCTCAACACATGGACGCAAACGAAATATTGATAATGGCAACAATATGCTTTCCAATAATCCCAATGTTGTGGTGACCTGGGATGCCCCTCTTGAAAATCGTGAAAATCTTGTGGGATATTACAGCCGATTTGATACCATGCAAGAGGATATCAATAAATTCAATATTTCTTCCAGGCCGCCCATTCGAACCCGAAAAATTACCAGTCGTGATCTGTCTGGTGATGATGTTCAATATTATTTCCATGTGGCTGCGGTGGATAAAGATGGCCGAATCGGTCAAACCCAATCCATCGCTTTTCGCATAGATACAATTCCACCAGGCAATGTACAGGTCATTGCACCGGAAATTTGCAGCACGCGCAATATCTCATTGATACTGGGCGCAACCGGTGCAACAGAGATTTATATCAGTAACATTAGCTATCACGAGGGCGGACAGTGGGAAAACATTTCAAACAAAAAGACCTGGCAAATAACTGATGGCGCAGGCATAAAAAATATTTATGCCCGATTTCGTGACCGGGCCGGTAATACAAGCCAGGCGGCAGAAATCACAAAACTTCAGCCCACATTGCCCACCTATCTCATTAAAGCATTCTCCGATGATCATGGAAGCATTATCCCCTCAGGCAATATTGTAGTTGATCAGGGCGATAGTCTGACATTTACAATTAAGCCAGATGCCCAATACACAATTGCAGAATTGATTGTCAACAACAGAATAAAATCCATTACTAACAATACCTTGACTTTAACAGATATTCAAAAAGCTTATGAGATTCATGTGTCTTTTAAACAGGAGAATTTGCCGCCCATTGCAGTATCAAAAAGCATTTATGGCAAGGAAGATGCGCGTCTTGATGGTCAATTGGACGGCATTGATCCAAACAATGATCCCCTGACTTATGAAATCATTCAACCCCCAGTGTCTGGCGAAATAATTAAACAATCAGGCGGTCTGTTTACCTACCAACCGGCCAGCAATCAGCATGGTTTATTCTTCTTGCAATTTACTGTTTCAGATAACAAAATTGTCTCTGAACCCGGACAAATCACCCTGGTAATTGAAGGGGTTAATGATCCTCCACAGGCCATAGGCAAACGTGTTGAAACAGAGATTGATACGCCTGTTGAAATGGTGTTGGCCGGAACTGATATTGATAATGACCACCTGATTTTTTCAGTAGACAAACAATCCCTCCATGGCAAAGTGACAATTCATGGCCAAAAGGCGATATTTACACCCAATCCTGGATTTAATGATCTTACTGAATTTACCTTCAGGGTTTTTGATGGCAAATTATACAGCAATCCCGCACGAGTTGAAATTTGGGTGGGACTGCCCCCTGTTGATACTGTCTTAACTGAAGATCAGCCTGTGGCAATTAATATTCCAGCCGATGCACAAATGTTGACACTACCGATTAAAGGAATCTATGCGAATGGGATGTATTCACCAATTGAAAATGCCACAGGGCATGATGTGCTATATTTTCAAATCAATGGCCAGATTCACAGCCATAGTCTCTTTATTAAACCAGTAAATGATCCACCGGTTATAACAACCCAAAATGTAACTATAAAGGAAGATCAATCCATCAAGATTCTTTTAACAGCCACTGACATTGAAAATGATCACATAAGCTTTTCAATCGCAAAAGAGCCGCAACAGGGTGGGCTGATCCAGAATTTGCCACAAATCACATATACGCCTGATAAGGATTTCTATGGCTTAGACCAACTGGTCATTCAGGCATCTGATGGCATGCATTCAATTACGAAAAACCTGGCAATATCAATTCAAGCTGTCAATGATCCACCAATTGCAAAGGATCAGGAGATTTCAAAATTGCCCATTGTCATACCGGTTTCATTCACCCTTGAAGCAATTGATATGGACATTGATGACAATCTGTCATACACCTTTGTCAGTTATCCCCAGACAGGCATTTTGAGTGGAGGGGATGCAAACTGGACTTATACCCAAGATCATTGGGGTGTGTATGAATTTCAATTCATTGTCAGTGATGGACAGGCATCATCCAATACAGGCACAGTCAAACTATACCTGGATATGCCCATTGTCGATGCCTTTACCCTTGAAGATAAGGATCTTGATCTGTCTGGTTATTTAAATCAAATAGAGGGGAATCAAACTGTCGAATTATCTAAATCCCCTGACCATGGGCACATGCTCACACATACAGAAAAAGGCATATGGGGCTATCGACCCGAACCCGACTATTTTGGCGCAGATACCTTTGAATTAATCGTGGATGCAAAAAAATATCAACTGAATGTTTATGTGTATCCGGTTAATGATCCACCAGTTATAAACATTTTAGATCCTTTAATAACCATTGAAGATGACGCTTTTTCATTTGATTATCATATTTCTGATAGTGATTCTCCATTGGAACTATTAAAGGTCACCCCCATGACATGTGAAAATGGCCAATTGTCGAGATCATCTGAAAAAGCTTTTTCCCTGACCTATGAACCGGATCGTAATTTTTATGGAGATGATATCTGCGGGGTTAAAATTGACGATAATGAATGCGCAAACGATGTGGTGTTACAAATAAAAGTACATCCAGTCAATGATCCACCAGTGGCGATATCGCAACAGATTCGAATGCTTGAGGACACCAGCAAAACAATAATACTTCAAGGCAAGGATATTGAAAACATGCCCCTGGAATTTATCTGTCTAAAGGAACCAATATTTGGCAGCCTCACTGGAACATTGCCCAATCTTATCTATACACCACAGAAGAATTCGCTGGCATCAGACACATTCCAGTTTACTGTCAATGATGGCGAATTCACTTCAAACATCGCAACAGTGACTATTGTCATTCAAAATGTCAATGATCCGCCCCAAGCCAATGGAAATGAATTCACCCTGGATTACCCAGAACCTCTCATTGGGGAACTGGATGCCAGTGATTGTGATCCAGATATATTAATTTACAGTC
>Ga0272440_1000430_pt1 | contig 35543 bp, 24 predicted proteins | sample SSMMMBAug17_FD_192440 | JGI IMG/M metagenome (GOLD analysis project Ga0272440, IMG submission 192440) | Marine sediment archaeal communities from Little Sippewissett salt marsh, Falmouth, MA, United States - SSM-MMB-Aug17 | ecosystem: Environmental > Aquatic > Marine > Wetlands > Sediment ...
ACAGATGTGCTGGATGAAAAAAAACGACGATTAATCACACTTCGATCAAATACTGATAAAATTCTTTTGCGTTTACAAGAAACACTGGTTGCAAATTTTATGAATGATCAAAAATATGAAAAGAATATACCTCAATTGATCCGGTTGCTTAAGCAATAGAAAAAGGGTCGGACTAAGCCCTCACCCCTTGCACGATAACATTTTCACCTATTTAAGTGTGGAAATGGGGTCAAACCTTGAATTGAAAACATTACAATTATTTCCCAATATTGCACTATTGGGAAGTTTTTAAGTAGATATATTGAAAGAGTGTATCAATAAAACAACCTCGCATTCCTGATGGATTGCCATCTTCTTCATCTGACTCTGAGAAAAATACCCAGGTCCAATCCCCCTGTAGTTTATTTCGTTTCGCATCTACAGCGGTTGATGAAATCTTGACTTTATATCGAAGGTCGGGTTCCAAAGTGGATGAAAGGGGTTGAAACGATGCGACTGTAACCTGATTATCATCAATAAAAATATTTTCGAATGTTATTTTATTGTGTGGTAATGCTTCGGTTTCCAGCGCACTTTCAAAGGCAATATCAATGGTATCTGTATTCATTACTTTAGAAAATGTTACTGACAATGTAATAGGAACATTGGCAGCAAGACCTGTTTGATTGTGGGCGGGATATGTACTTAATATCGTGGGCGGCATTGTGTTTTCATCTATAGTAATACAGCTATGATGTGCTGAGTTCTGATGATAAACCGGCCATGGTGATGTTGTTGAAAGGGTTTTATCATTTGTTCTGATCGCATACAGGTAATGATCAAAAGAACCAACGTACAATACATTATTATCAAGGACCGGTGATGAATAAATTGGGCCATCGGTTTTATATGACCATCGTATTCTGCCTTTTTCGTAATCAATCGCATAAATCGAATGATTTTCAGAGCCAAAATATATGATACCAGAAGAACCCACAGCCGGTGAAGATAAAATATCAGCCGGCCTGACACCAGCATCGCTCTTAGTTGGGAATGTCCATTCCTCATTACCGCTATAGCTGAGACCATATAGATTGTTATCATATGATCCCATAAGAATCATCCCGACTGTTTGACTTTTTATGGTATCTGAGAACAATATCGGTGATGCATATGCGCCGCGAAGCATTTCATGTTTCCATTTAATAGAGCCATTAGGATTAAGTGCAAACAGATTAATATAATTAGCTGCGCCAGCGACCTCAGCAGCAGCTATATATATGGTCCTGTCATTACTGATTGCGGGTGTGCCCCAGACATCGCCCCCAACATCAATGGACCATTGCAATGCACCGGTTTCGAGATTCAATACATACATATGATTGTCATGCGAGCCGATATATATAGTATTGATGGCATCATCAAACTGATTGGTGTAATAAACGATTGAAGGTGATGATGTGATGCGATTATTTGAAAAGAAAGACCATTTCCGGTGGCCATCGGGCGTAATGGCATATAAATTATAATCACATGATCCAATATAGATATTTCCTGATTTATCAATTGCCGGTGATGAATACACTTCGCCATAGGTGTCAAACTGCCAGATTTTATTTCCATTAGTTGCATCCACTTTATAAACAAAAGAATCTTCAGAGCCAAAAATGACTGTATTGGAATACACTGCAGGTGATGATGTAATTCGTCCTCCTGTTTGAAATCGCCATTTTTTGGTACCATCAGGGTTAATCGCAAACATAACACCCGTATCAGATCCAACAAAAATGGTTCCATCCTGGCCAATAGCAGGTGAGGATTCAATCACACCACCAGTATCAAATTTCCATTGAAATGATGAGACATTTATTGTTAAGGTATTGGGTATACTGAAGATTGATGGATTTTCTTTTAGAATAATGGTACATTCGGGATGAAACAATCCTCCTCTATATTTATGATAGAATGAACCATGAGAATTTTCCATGATTTCTGAACCATCACCAAAATCAATGGAAAATGTATAGGATTGATTATCATTTGAAAGAATAGCTTTACAGACCAGGTCAACTGAGAGCGGATCTCTTCCAAATTCAGGACTCGCAGTTAATTCAGCCCCTCTGGTAATATACTCAATTGCCCCCATATCAGCCGTTTGACCATGTTTTGTTCTATCAACATTAAATAAATCGACTTGCGGGAAAGTGTCATTCAATATTCCAGCATTAATACATGGTGATGATTCCATCATATTGTTCAGATCCTCTAAATGTAAATAGCGGCTGTCATCTTTGTTTGATTTATTTTCAAAAAGCGGATCTTTATTGATATTGCCTTCGCCATGATACACATTGTTTGTATATGGCAATACTTCAACATCTGAATACTGCACAGATAATTGGCCAATATTAATGGATTCAATTTCATCATACCCATCATTCCATAAAATTGAATTGACTATGTTGGCAGATGTATTGTTTAAATAAACAATTCCAGTATCTAACGTATTTTTCGATGAATTACGAGCAAATGTACAAAAAATTATATTCGACCCTGTATCGCAATTATCAAAATAGACCCCACCGCCATCAAGCGCGGCCACATTTTCTGAAACCAGTAAATTTACCAGCCTGGATGCTTTGGAATTCCTTAAATATATTGCACCGCCATTGTTAGAAGCTTTGTTTCCATATATTTGACATTGACGAATCTCTGGTGTTGGAGAATTTTCAAGATATATTCCTGCACCATTTATTGATGAATTGCTTTCAATAGATATCCCTTCCAGAATGATATTTTGGGTGTTATTAATGTATAAGCCGCCACCATTACCATAGCACGTATTGTTAATCACAATGAACTGATAAGTGTTAATTTCGGAAGCGTTTGAGATATATAGCCCGCCGCCATTTGTATTTGCGATATTTGATTCAACCCGCAACATGGCAAAAGATGGATTGCTTTCATTGACAAATAACCCTCCACCTGCATCGGCAGTGTTATAACTGATGTAATTAATGAAAAAAACAGGGGATGCATTTTTATGAATATAAATCCCACCGCCATGATTATCAGCTGTATTTGTATAAACTAAGCATTCATCAAATGTGACATCGGCATTTTCATCAAGGTACAATGCGCCGCCATTTTTCGCATAATTTTTAAAAAAACCACATTGGCTGAAAACAGGTTTCCCATTTTTGCAGTATACAGCACCGCCATCATTGCCATTGTTATTCGTAAAGGTACATGCTTCAAATTCTGGTGACGCATTTTCACAATATATGGCAGTCTCAATGGCGTTCATAAAAGTGATATTTTCCAGTTTTGAATACACATTGTTTTCAGTATTTACAGACCGATAAAATTTGAGCTGACCATCTCCTTGAAATACAATTGTACATCCATTTCCCTCAGATTTTATGGTAATCCCTTTGTTGATAAGAACTGTTTCTGTACACTTGTGCGTTCCATTGGCCAATAATATGGTATCACCATCAACTGCGATACTTATTGCCTGTCCAATTGTTTTGTCGTTTAATGAAAGTTGGATTGTTGTTGATTCTGAAATAACAGGTATCAATACAAATAACATACAAAATAAAATGGTTGCTTTATTCACTACCCCTCCTGAAAAAATATTTTTCTTTTATGGCATATTTAATGTATTTCAATATTTCAAATTGAATTATTAATTAAACATTGCATTATAGTGCCATAATGTTAAAATTAAATAAATTGCATATCAGTATGCCTGTATCCCCATACAAAACAAATTTTATGAAAGTTGCAAATTTTAAGCCATATTTAAACCAAATTAATGGAGTTTTGTAATGAAAACAAAAACTATTGTTTACACGCTTCTGTATTTTTTGATTCTTTCATATCCGCTGTTGGCGCAATCCATTGCTGATAGTATTCAACAAGCCAAAATCGAATGCGATAAAGCGCGCAAATACTGGCAGCAACAAGATTACGAAAAAGCAATGAAACATTTTGAACAAGCGGCACAACTGGATGCTTCAAATGAAGATTATTTCAGCAATGCGGCTGTGTGTGCCATGCAGCTTCAAGAATCTTATCGGGCAGTAAATAATCTTAAAGAAGCCATTACAGCCGCTATTGCGAAAAAACAATTTCAAAAAATACAGGCGTATAATGATCAAATCAGTATGATTTTAAATGTATGGCCGGATTGGGCCGAACAAAAATATGAAGCCACATCTACTTTGCCAGATAATGCGGAAGCCATTCAGGCTCAGCAGAAATGGTATGAATTAATGTCTGAGATTGAAAACAGCATCGACAGAAGTGATCCACATGTCATTCAAATTTTAGAAAATGCAATTCAGATCGCATTAAAAAATTTCGGCGATAGTCATCCACAAACATTGAACAGTCAAAAAATTCTGGCTGAAATATATATGGATACAGAACAATTTGATAAAGCACTGCCAATTTTCAGCATGGTCGCTGAATCGATGATTCAACCTTTAAACGCACTTCATCCTTTACGTATTTCATGTTTACAAGGCATGGCGCGTATTTATGAAATGATGGAAAAACATGATCAGGCAGAACCTCTTTACCTGGAAGCCATACAAACATCAAAACAAAGCATGGGAGTGGATCATCCAGAAACATTAATGAATATGTATTTTTTAGCCATGATGTATGTTCAACAAATGAAATTCAAAGAAGCCACCGATTTATTTGAAGAGATGATGCCGCTTTATATGGATCGGCTGGGGATAACCCATCCGGATACGCTGGCATGTATTAATGATTTGGCCAATGTTTACAAACAACAAATGAAAACAGCACAGGCAGAATCATTGTATTTAAGTGCCACCCAACAACAAAAAAATATTTATGGAGAACAATCACCGCAAACAATTGAAACGCAATTGGAACTGGCAGATTTATATCGTCAAAAGGCATCATTTGCAGCCGCAGAATCTATTCTTCAAGATGCTATATCTCACGCACAATTGCTGGGTGAGGAACATAATCATTTGTTTTTTCACCTTAAAACGGAATTGGCGCGTGTTTATGAAGGGCAGGGACGTCTGGATGACGCGGAAACTCTGATTCAGGATGTTTACGAATTTGATCGGAAAACATTGGGTGAAAAGCATCCAAATACGCTGACAGATAAAAGCCATATGGCCAGTATACTCCGAAAAAAAGGCCAGCTTCATGCCGCAGAAAAAATATTTGAACAGGTTTATATAGAGCGAAAATCAATTTCTGGTGAAAAAGATCCAAACGTGATTATTGATCTCAATAACCTTGCCCTGGTTCTTGAAGAACAAGGACTATACGAACAAGCAGAACCCTTACTGAAAAAAGCGGCCCATTTGGCAGAAGATATCCTGGGCATTAAACATACCACCACTTTGGCAACGATGAACAATCTGGCATTAATTCATGAAAGTCAGGGGGTTTTTGAACGTGCCAGACCATTATATTTAAAAGTAATTCAAACCTACTCAAAACGTTATGGTGAAGATCATCCCGATACGATTGCCAGTATTAATAATTTGGCCTACTTATATATGCTTGAAAAAAAATATGATGATGCCTTAGAAAAATTTCAGATGGTTTTGGATCGATGGACAAAACGCTTAACCATCAATCATCAAAATACGCTCAAAGCCATGAATAATTTGGGTCGTGTATATCATAAAAAGGGAGATTTGGAAAAAGCGTATCAATTTCTTCATCAGGCACTGACATTGCGAATTAAAAATTTTGGTGAAACACATATTGATGCCATTCGTTCAATGATTGATATTGCCGCTTTATATCTTACTCAAAATAAATATAAACCTGCACTTCTTATGATCAAAAAAGCCATTGATTTTTCAACAGCCACTCTTGGTCCACATCATCCCTATACCTTTGAAGCCTTAAATGTTCAGGCACAATTGTTTCAACGTATGAATAATATTCAAAAAGCCTGTGACACATATGCCCTGATATTTGAACGAAGAAACAAATTTTTTGAAAGGGTCTTATGGGCAACTGGAGAAAATGCCAGAAATGGATATATTCGATTGCATCAAGCAGAACAGGATGCCTATTTAACCCTTTTGACCATGTCAAATGGCAGTGCCCACGATATTCTCAATGTGAGCCTACAACGCAAAGGTCTGTTATTAAAAATTGCATCTGAAATTGAACAGGTTACGCAAATGCTGGATAAACCAGAACTAAACAAACTGAGTCAACAATTAATGGATAAAAAGAAGAAATTGGCATCAATAACCCTTTCCGGTCCGGCAGAAACGGGTGCAACGAATTTTTTACTGGAAATAGAACGACTGGAAAACGAGATTGAAGAATTACAAGGCGAGCTGGGGCGTGCCAGTATTCGATTTAAAACCACGCGACAAAATATTAGTCCTGAAAGCATAGTTGCCCGGTTGGGGGAGGAGGATATTTTACTGGATTATTTTATTTTCATGAATCATTTACAAGGTAAACGCCAACTTGTCGCCGTTGTTGCACAAAAATCAGAGTCTGGTTGCTCTGATTATTCCAGGGTTGTGTTTGAGGATATGTCAATCATTGACAAATGGATCGAAAATTACCGCACAACCATTCAGGATGAAGATGCTGATGAAGAAGAAGTCAAGGAAGAAGGTTTTGTCTTATATGAAAAAATCTGGCAGCCGCTGATCACTTTATTCAATGAAAAGACCTCTATTTATCTGGTGCCAGATGGGACGTTAAACATTTTGCCATTTGACGCGCTTGTTGATGATGATGAAGAATATATTCTTCAAACATATGATTTGAAAATATTGTCTTCTGGCCGAGAATTATTGCTTACAGGTGCAAAATCTGACGATGGAACATTTTTAATTATTGCAGGCCCTGACTATAATTCTGAATATCTGGTAGAAACTGAAACAGTCAAGGATATTAAACGCAAGCGAAAAAGTCGTGGCAAAAGAAATGCCGACTTGCTGAAAGGATTGCGTATGGCATCATTTGGCATGCGCGGCCTGTCATTTTCGCCGCTTCCCGGGGCTGAACGTGAAGGCCAGGAAATAGATGCCTTATGCAAAAAAGACCGATCTACAAAACTCTATTTAAAGAATCAAGCTGAAGAAAAACTATTACGCCAGATGAACCATGCACCAGATATTCTACACATTGCCACACATGGCTTTTTCTTAAAATCGCAGGAAAACTTGACCAAACGCCTGGTAAAACTTCAACGCAGTATGGATCCATTAAAATTAATTCCTCCCCCGGGAGATAACCCATTATTACGTGCCGGACTTGCCTTTTCCGGAATTAATAAGAATGCTCAATTTTTGGGAGAAATTGATACAGATAATGATGGCGTTCTTACGGCAATCGAGGTTCTTGGGCTCAACCTTTTTGGGACGCGTCTTGTTGTTTTATCAGCCTGTGAAACCGGACTGGGTGAGATTCATGCTGGTGAGGGAGTCTATGGCTTAAGACGTGCTTTTCAGGAGGCTGGAGCGCGAACTGTGATCAACTCTTTATGGGAAGTCAGTGATCAGGGTACACAACGTTTAATGACAGCACTTTACAAAAACATTCTTGCAGGTATGCCTGTACGAAAGGCATTTCGAGAGGCACAACTTGGCATGAAAAATTCTATTATGTGGAGTCATCCATATATCTGGTCTGCGTTTTTTATGGTTGGACGATAGCGGTTTGATTGAATAAAAAAAGCCTTGAACAGCGTTCAAGGCTTTTTCAAATTGAAATGCCGGGGGAGAGAATCGAACTCTCACGGGCCGAAGCCCGGGGGATTTTGAGTCCCCTGCGTCTACCAATTTCACCACCCCGGCATTTTAAATAATAAAATCTATCTTATAATTATTTATATGTCAATATTTTTTTTATTTTTTTACAAAATTTTTCATTGGACATTATGCGTCAACATCAGGAAAGTGATTTGTTTAAATCGGAAATCAGCTTTTCTCACTCATTTTCTAATAGCTTATTTTGTCTTGAAATGAAATGGCCGCGGTCGTCGGTTTGTGTATTATTTATCATTCTTTACCTTATCTTTATGAATTATCACCTCGCCAGGGGGCAAAAATAAATAACATCAAAATACCAGGAATGGCCATAACAGTACAAAATAGAAAAAACATTTCCCAGCCGAGTTGTTCTGCCAGATATCCGGTAGGTGCAGCGGCAATAACCCGTGGAATGCCCATCAGGCTGGTTAAAAGCGCGTACTGGGTGGCAGTAAATTTCTTGTTGGTGATTTTTGCCATAAAAGCAGAATAGGCGGCTGTTCCCATTCCACCGGAAAGATTCTCAAATGCAATTACACCAGATAAGATTGTTACTGAGGGCCCGGTTCGTGCTAATAAAACAAATCCTAAAATGGATAAGGCTTGTAAGAACCCAAAAACCCATAAGGAACGATTGATTCCCATTTTAATCATCACAATACCACCGGCAAGACCACCTGCAATCGTCGCCCAGAACCCAAACAGTTTCACCACTGCCCCAATTTCAGTCATGGTAAACCCGATATCCAGGTAGAAGGGTGTTGTCATGGCCAGGGCCATTGTGTCACCAATTTTATAGAACAGAATAAAGGCCAGTATCCAAATGGCATGATTTCTTGAAAAATACTCAACCAGGGGATCAATAACAGCTTCTTTCATATTTACAGGCATTTTTTCAGTTATTTCAGGTTCAGGTGTCAGTAAAGTTGTAATGATGCCTGGAATCATGAATAATCCCATAACCATGTAAACCTGTGAAAATGGGATCATGTCAGCCAGAATCAAACCACCGCCAGATGCCACAAGCATGCCCACTCTGTAACCATTTATATATAGGGATGATCCCAGGCCAAGTTCTTCATCAGCCAGGTCTTCACGACGATAGGCATCAACAACAATATCTTGTGACGCGCTAAAAAATGTCATTAAGAATGCAGCAAAAGCAACCATCCAGGGGGACTCAGCCGGTCGGGTCAATCCCAGACCGGCAATTGAAAATGCCAGCAATATTTGTGCAATCAGTAACCATCCTCTTCGACGGCCAAGAAATGGCAGGGTGTAACGATCCAGAAATGGTGCCCATAGAAACTTGATTGTGTAAGGAAAACCAACCAATGCCATCAAGCCAATCACTGATAAATCCACATTTTCTTGTTTCATCCATGCTTGCAATACTGTCATTGTTAACAATAATGGCAAACCGCATGAGAATCCAAAAATAAATGAAACCAGCATTCGCCGGCTGAGTATGCTTTTCAGCATTGATGTGTTATTCATGATATTTCCTGGAGGGATACGATGTTTTGATCTCAAACATATGGGATCGAAATATCAGGGCGTATTTTAATAGAAAAATAACCAAATTAAGATACGCCCTGAAATGTATTATACCAATTGTTCAGGCAGAACAATCGTTCCAAATTTTTCTTTTAAGGCAGTTAACGCTTCTTTTTGCTCATTAAGAATTTCAAATAAACGCACCGGAATATTTTTTTCTTTGCCATAGGCCTCAATCTGAAGATCAATGCGGGCTAAAATATTATCAATATACAGAGAGAATTGTTTGTTATAAAGATCTAGTGAATAGTCTTTTTGAATCAATTTTGCAAAAAGATCTTTCAAGTCTTCATATTTAGGAATATAACCAATTGGTGTTAAAATGGCATCCACCCGATTATGGGCACGGCGACCCAACCATGTAAGCCACACGCGCACATCGCGTTTTTCACCAAGAAGCTTATTGGATTCTCCGCCTCTGGCAGCATGCGTGAGAAAGTAATTCAAACCAGCCATGATGGGCTGATGTTTTGGATCTATTTTGGGGTTGCCAAAGAATTTGAATTGGGCTGCCATATAATCGCCCAGTGCGCCCGGAATAAAAGGTGCATTAGCCCAGGGGGCACGTTTCACGCCAGTTGCCCCAACTTCTGTAGCTGTGGCGGCAGAAACAATACACGCGCCAATAACAACACCATGATCCGATGACTTGGCCACCCATACCGGGGGCATGGTATCACTATCTCGGCCACTGTAGGTAATTACTTTTAAATTTACGCCGGATGAACTTTCCGACTGATCAGAATAGGTGGCAAGGGCATCACATGACAATGTACATCGTGCATTTGGATGAGATAAAGGAACAGGCTTGCCACTGTCATCAGCCAATCCTTCTTCCCAGTATCCCTGAAAATTTTTTCCTTTTGATGGTGCTTGTTCACCATTTCCCACCCAGTGTGGTTTGCCATCATCATCAATCAAAACATTGGACCAAATGACCTCAGTTTTAACCTGCCGCAAACAGTCCATGAGTAATGGATCGCCATCGCAGTTGACATCCTGTACAATACCAAAAATACCGCATTCAGGATTGATTGCACGCACACTGCCATTCTTATCAATCCACATTTGCGCCAGATCATCACCCACAAAATCAGTTCCAACCATTGCTGTAGTTGTTTTGCCGCATCCACTTGGCGCAGCACCAGCAAACCAGGTCAGGGTGTCATCATCATCTTTTAGCCCGGTGATAAACATATGCTCTGCCAGTTCACTGCCATTAAATTCATAAATTGCCTTATCGACTGCAAACCGATGATTTCCTTTTTTCAGCAGTAACGTATTGCCTGCATAAGTACAATTAAAACTATAGGTTGTTTGATGACTTCGATCCATGTAAACTCGGGCATTGGGGAGATCTTCAGGCCGATTCATACCTTCACTGTGGATATTCGTAAAAAAATGTTTGAGTGCAAAAATTTGACTATCAAATTCTTTGAATGCATTCCTGTACAGAAGTTCGGCACTATGGGCAACATAAGCGGAGCTTGTTATTTCCAGGGCAGGATTTGAAACAGGCGCGCCAATGGGACCACGCATATAAAATCCGACAATCATGGTTTTCCCTTTCATGATGCCGGTCATTTTTTCTCGAATATCCGCAAGAGCATCATCACGCAAGCGTTTATTGGCCAGCGAACTGACATCCTCGTCTTTATTGCTGATATAAAAAGTGCGGTCAATAATACGTCCCTGCTCATCCTTCAAATCGTAATGAATGGAATGGTTTTTCATTGCAAGGGTTGTTTCTTCACATTTTTGAAGGGCCAAATCCCGAATGAATTGTTTATCTTCAGACGTTCCAGTGTTTATAAAAACGATATCTGGATCACACATAACAATTGCATTTGCGATTTTTATTAAGACATCGGGCGTGTTGATCTGATTAATGCGTGACAGGTGTGTGGCATCAAGTCGTGATTCAAAGCAAGCCATTGCAGCTTCGATTGTCGTAATACCACCAATTTCACATACAATATCAACACCTTTCTTTTTCGTAAACATGATATATCTCTCCTTTATTGTGTCGCTTTTAATATATACGAACAATTAAGTCATTCATACTGCGCTTGGGTACATGATGAACTTTTTGCGTATCTCTGAAATATCGAAAATCACCATCTGAATTGATCGGATCAATGACAATAGATTCTTTTGGCGTACCCAATGCCAGTACCAGCAAAATTTTATATTGATCTGTAATTTCAAGCGCATCAGCAAGCTGCCGATGACGAATATTTGCAAGCATACATCCACCAAAATCCTGATGATAAGCACCTAACATCATTGTTTGAGCGGCAATGCCAACATCCATATCAAAGTTTTTGGCAATATTTTGATCACCCAACATAATAATGTAACCTGTCGGTTGCTCATCAGGAACCGGGCCTGACCAGTCCTTTAAATAACCGGCCCATCCCAGACAATTGAATATCGTTGGATTCATATCAGGATCGCTGCAAATTATATATTTTAATGGCTGTAAATTCGCTGCTGAGGCCGTCATGCGAGACAAATCAATTAATGATTTTAGCAAATCTGTATTGACACGAGGATATTGATAAAACCTTCTGCATGATCGGGTCTTTTTAATCAGTGAAAAAAAGTCCATTATAGAAAACTCCTTTTAATGGTTTCAAGCAAGATAAGGAATGCTTGAAAAAATGAGAACTTATTTCTTAAGAATTCCTAAACTATTTATATTAAAACGTTTTTTTAACGCTCGGTTTTCTTTTACTGATGAAACCAGAAAGTTCCAGTTTCGTCTGGCAATTTTTAACTTCTTTTTAAAACGAATTTCCTCATTTTGGGTCATGCCAATATGGTAATAAGTTAGATCCCATCCACATTTCAAACATAAACCATTGTTTTCATAGGAAACAGGTTTTTTGCAAACTGGACATTGATTCATTTGGATTCTATATATAATAATTTAAAATTAATATTTTCGGGGCAATTTTACTTGCCATATTTAAAGTTCATTGACCGACAATAAAAAAAACATTATATACCTGTTTCATTCCCATGAAAATTGACTATTTTTCAATTTAATCAAAATTAAATAGACACAATCTGATGAAAACCTTTATAATGATAAAATGTTTAAGAGATCAAGGGCCAGTCAAAACTTAAGGCATGACTTTGCAACTTAAGACATGACTTCGCAGAAAAACTTGAACTTCAAAGTAATTTTTTTCAAATTTATTTTCATAGCGAAATTTAGGCGGCGTGTCAATGCAAGAAAACTTCATGACTATTTTACACCTGTTCAGGAAATTGAATAATGGATGATGAAATTTATTATCAGGCTGTTCCACCGGCCAATTCCGGTTATATTAAACGATTATTATTTCGTTTGTATAATCGTTTTATTCGGATCAGAGGAACGCCCGAAAGAATCGCATGGGGAGCGGCCATAGGTTTTTTTGTTGCAATGACACCCACGATGGGGATTCAAACCTATATTGTTGTCCCTTTGGCCGCATTGTTGGGTGTTAGTAAATTAGCAGCAGCCATAACGATATGGATAACCAATCCACTTACAGCACCTTTCTTATATGGATTCAATTATATGATTGGCGCAATGATTTTGGGGTATCCACTAAAAATGAATGTATTTTCCAATACATCATGGAATGTATTGTATCATTCAGGAAAACAGGTATTTTATTCGTTATGGGTAGGTGGTTTTGTTACAGGAATAATTTTTGGAATTGCCGGTTATTTTTTAGCAGAGGGGATTATTAGCAAAGCAAGGGAAAAATCGGACAAATTAAAAAAGCTGAAAAAGAAAGTTCAAACGTCTGCAACAAAGCTAAAAGAAAAAATACCTGTTGATAAATTGAAAATATGAAACAGTAGCAAGGAAGCCATTTTGAAAGATGTTCGTGTTGCAACAGCCATGATGCCGTCTGAAATAAACAAGACAGCCCAAAACATGAAAATAATGCATGATTTTATATGTAAAGCTTATGCGTCAGATGTACAGATACTTTGCTTTCCAGAATTAAATATTACAGGATATTGTAATCGAGATGCGATTCGTGATATTGCCGAGCCGATACCAGGGCCATCAGCCAACCAATTGTGCGCATTTGCTAAAACCTATAACATGACCATTTTGGCAGGACTCGCTGAAATAGACCAGGAAAAGATTTATATTACCCATTTAGTTGCATTTTCAAATGGGTCAATGGGCAAATATCGAAAAACATATTTGGGCCCCCCTGAAAAAAATATTTTTTCCAATGGTAATGTTGCAACAGTTTTTCAAATGAAGGGTTTATGTATGGGGGTTCAGTTATGTTATGATGCCCATTTTCCTGAATTAACAACATTGATGAATGCATCTGGCGCAGAGATCATTTTTATACCCCATGCCTCACCACATGGCACATCAGAGCAAAAATATAAAAGCTGGATGCGGCATTTACCTGCCCGTGCCTATGATAATTCTATTTTTATTATTGCCTGTAATGCTTCAGGAACAAACTGTGTAGGCTTAACGTTTCCGGCACTCAGTCTCGCCTTTGATCCTTCCGGTAATTTAATAAAAAAATCCTTTACACCTGACGACTTGATGATTGTTGATTTAAAAGTCAGTTCTTTTGATTATGTTCGAAAACATAAGATGCGATATTTTTTTGCGAATCGAAGAGAGCCTGAAACAGTGTTGGTTTCAGAACATTACGTCGGTAATGGATTATGAATGAATTTTCGAGAACTAACTCATATATAACTTATTCGTTTTTAAAAATATAATGATATAATTAAGCCAAATCGCTGGATCATATAACTCAGATAGAACCTGATGTTCCAGGAAATATACAAACAAGGCACGGGACGCAAAGCGTCCAAAATGCATTCCCACGCAAAGCGTGGGAAGAGGGTGTGCATGAATGTTTGTAAAAAACTTGAACATTGAATATATACAAATATGGTATTGAGAAATAATTTAAAATATAAATCATATAATATTATTAAATACTATTTATATTTATTTTATAATTTTATATGAAATTTTAAATTAATATATTTATACTGATTAAATATATTTATTGACTATATATATAGTATCTGACAAAAAAATACATAACAGAAAAAATTCATAACATGAGGCCCAACAGGTTCTCGGAAGTTTAAAATTTTTCCTGACATTGTTTTCGCTTTTTTTCTCTGATGCACTTGCATTTTATGATGATGAACTGTATACTATAATATTTTTGAAATTGAATGATTTAACAAAAGTAGTGGTTTTGGACATAGGTTCGTTTCCGGTTTTTGTCGGAGGGCAAACACAAGGTTTGCCCCTACATTCGTTCTCGGTAGTTGGTGTATTCGCGGTTATTGAAAAATACCAAAACTGGTAGACCTATGCGTTATTTTGTATTCCTTAGGAAAAAAATATTTTAATGTATCGGAAAACAAAATCCTGCTTTATATTGGTTCAAGTGCTATTCCGCTTGCTAACGCGCGCGGCTCTGAAAAATTCGGCAGTTTTTAATCCGAGCCGCGCGCGTTAGCAAGCGGGACTGTACTTGAATCAAATATCAAACAGGCTTTCCGAAGACGCACAAAAGTTAGGCTAATCTAAAATTTGCCCGAAGGGCACTATGTTCTCAAGAGTTTATTAATAATGATTCAATCAATATTATGTTTGATCGTGTCGAGCATTGTATCAATTGCAAATGCGGCCAATGTTTCTGATTTTGATATCAAACTGGATCAACAAATTTTAAAAAGCGGCGAATTGCAAATATTTGTAGAAACGCTAAAACCTGAAGGATCGGGAGGTAAAAAACGCGTTATTGGCGTGATTATGATTAAAGCCTCTCAGGATGACGTATGGACAGTCATAAAAAATTGGGATGCATATGGTGAATTTGTACCAGGCCTTAAATATTACAAAACCATCCAAAAAAAAGTTTTTCACGAACATCCTGATTTTTTTCAATCGTTTATTGAGGGATATATCAAAATTCCGGTGCCATTTATTAAAAAAACCTATACCCTTGATGCCTTGTTTGATCAAAAAAAGTATTTAATCAAATGGGGAATCGTGACAAATGATCGTATACAAAAATTAATACAACAAGGTCTTAAATTAACATCAAATAGTAGTGCGATACAGAATATTGAAGGATTCAGCTATCTGAAACCATTTGACAATGGAACCAAAACAATCTTATACTATTCATCAGTTGTAGAAATAAATATTCCTGTGCCCCATCGCGTGGAACAGTTATTATCTGGTACAATTATGAAAGGCTTTATGGAGGCGATTAAAAATCGCATTGAAACCCAAAATAAAGACACTCATGTCAATGAGGAATAATACTTTTCTAAATCTTGGCATAATAATTGCCCTAAACATATCTACATATCAAATTTGAATACGCAAATGGAGGATAAAATGCCAGCTTTTTCTTTTTTACCATTTTCCTGGCCGGTGATAAACCCAAAGGCAGTGAATAATACCCGATATGCTATACATAAGCGTACCGGACATTATGAAAGTTATTTCATACAAGCCACTCATCCTGAACGACCTTTAGCGTTCTGGATACGATACACGTTGATTAGCCCTGAAAATAAAAAAACAGCGATTGGAGAGGTTTGGGCTGTTTATTTTGATGGTGAAACAGGGCATCATATCTGTGTAAAGACAGAATACCCAATTGAAAACTGCATTTTTTACAGCAACGAACTTAATATAACAATTGGGGATTCACGATTGAATGAAACGCAATGCAAAGGACGTGCAGCAACTGGTGATCAGGTCGTTTTTTGGGATATCAATTATGAAAGTGACAAACCGCCCCTGTTTTTACTTCAACGCACCATGTACGATTTGCCGTTTCCAAAAGCAAAAACCCTTTCAGGAAAACCACTTGCCATTTTTTCTGGAACAATCAATATCAATGGTATTCCCCATAGTATTGAAAACTGGATTGGCAGCCAGAATCATAACTGGGGGGTTAAACATACTGATCATTATGCCTGGGGACAGGTGGCAGGTTTTGATTCACATCCGGAGAGTTGTTTTGAAATTGCAACGGCAAAATTAAGATATGGTCCCGTCTGGTCGCCATTCATGACAATTATGGTGCTTCGCCATGATGGTGTCGAATACCGATTGAACAGCATTCCACAAAGCTTACGTGCAAAAGCATCTGTTGAATATTTTGTATGGCATTTTTCTTCAGAAACAGCAACAGAAAAAATTGAGGGTTCCATTAGCACACCAATGGACAACATCGTTGGTTTAAATTACTACAACCCACAAGGTGGAGTCAAACATTGTTTAAATACAAAAATTGCCAAATGTGATATTCAACTGTCTGCCACCAATGATCCTGAAAAAGTCCCTGTCAAGTTAACAACAGATTATCGGGCTGCATTCGAAATTTTAACAACAGATCAAAATCACGGCATTCCCATACGCGCCTGAGAATAATCAAAAATTACTTGCGATCAAGGAATAAATGCTTACATTAAAAGTTTATCAACTTATATTTACAATAGTTTAAGGAATAAAATTCTATGAATTTTCAAATGATTCAAAATGTTTTGATTTTTGAAGACACCACTTTATCCAATCTTGTTGGAAGACAGCAGGAAATGACAGAGCTTGATGATTTATATTATTCTGAACAGCCGGTCATTGTTGTTCAAGGGCCAACAGGTATCGGTAAAACAGCCTTGGTTCGCAATTATTTAAAAAAAATAACAGAAAAAGAAAAACAACATCACCAGGTATTCTGGTTTTCGCTGCCCAATATTCGGACAATTGAATTCATATTGAACAGCATTGCCGCCCATACAAATCAAAAAGACTTTTTTAATTCACCACTGGCGAAGAAAGTTGAAATGACATCAAATATTCTTTCTATGAAACCGCATACCATAGTTATAGATAATTTTGAAAAAGCAACCGGCAATATGTCTGAATATATGGATTTCATACTTCCTGATGAAGAAATGGACCTGCTGGAAGAACTTTTTTACAATATGAATGGCAGCATTTCAAAATTTATTTTGATTAGTGCCGAACCAAACGCGCTATTTCATTTTGATCGTGATCCCGAAATATTTCATTTTTTTCCAATTCATTCACTTGATCAGGAATCAAGCATTAAAGTGGCAAAACAAATACTACAATCTTATGATATTCAGATATATTTCAATCAAAAAGACATGCAGCGATTAATGCACATTATCAATGGACATCCGCTATCCATGCAACTATTTTTACCGCGATTACAATATCAAACGCCAGAATCACTGATTGCCAGATATCATGCGCACAGGCAATATGTGATGCGAATCGGCGATACAACATCAAAAGAGTTTCTGACCCATCTGATGGCCCTGATGGACATGGTCGTTTCTGATTTACCTGATAATATGCACTATTTATTACCGCCATTGGGCTTATACGATGGAAGTATTGAGACTGACTTATTTCAATCGATTATCAATATTTATCAGTCTTCAGTAATTGGAATAACAGCGGAGCAGATGGTAACAAAAATGGTTCAGGATCTGATCGCGTTCTTTGAGCATAATCATCTGATTTCAAGATATATTCCAGGAACTGAAAATTATCTTGCTGTTCCAATATTTACTGAATACTTACGACGAATTTCAATGTCTTGTGAACCTGAAAATGTTTGTAACGATTGGGCTGGCGCATTTGTGCATGTCATTGCACGATTGGCTGCAAACATGAAAGCGATGGATAGTTTCAGCAAACAGATATGGTGCTATTTCAATAATGCCACTTTTCATCGTGCTTATGATGAAGCCCGCAAACAAAGCATGTATGATCATTCCGGTATATTACTTCAAATTATTGCAGCACTTGCACGTGTCAATCGTAATTATTTTAAGGCGGAACAAAGTTTTGTAGAACTGGTCGCCATTCATCAGGCACTTGAAGATCCACAAATGCAAGGTATTACATTGTTTCAACTGGCACATATTGCGGAAGAACAGGGAGAATATAACAGAGCAAAGCTCTGGTTGCAAAAAGCACTTGATATTTTTGAAAAATCTAACAGAGAGTATGAAACAGCCAGTGTACAGCATCAATTGGGACGTGTATTGCATGAAACCGGCAATTATGATGTTGCCGAACAATGGCTAAAACTTGCATTTAATACATTTACAAGAGGCGGAGAATCATATGAAGCTGCTGATATCTCTCGCCAGTTGGGAAAAATTGGTTATGAACAAAAAGATCTAAAACGCGCTGAACAATGGTACGAACGTGCAATGGAAATATTTGAACTCTATGGTGATGAATACAGAGCCGCCACTATTTACCAACAGTTGGGCATTATTGCAACTGACAGAAGAGATTATGATATTTCTGAGCACTGGTTTCATAAAGCAATGAAAATATATGAAAAAATGGGAATGACAAATCAGTTGATATCAATTTACCAAAAAGCAGCGCAAGCAGCTCAGGCACAAGGAGAATATGAATCTGCTGAAATGTATTACGCCAGAACCTTTGCAATGGTAAGAAATACTGATCCACACACAGTTGCCCTGCTATACAAGGGGCTTGGAAAAATATCACAAAGTAGAGGGCAATATGATATGGCAAGCAAATATTATCAAATGTCCCGGTCTATTTTTGATCGTATGGAAAAAAAGACAGACCCTGTATATGGAGAGTTATTATTTGATATCAGTATTTTAGAAGGTTTAAAAGGTCGTTTTGAAAGATCTGGTAAATATCTGATTCAGAGTTTAAAAATGATGAATCAGGCAGGCAAAAATGATGAAGATATCCAGTTTCACGTCAATAATTTTAAACTATCTTATTTACAGGCACATGATGATGAAAAAAAACGATTGCGTGAATACTGGGAAAAACACATGGGAGCATTTCCCATAAAAGGGTATTAATAATGAAAGTATTGGTTAGTGATAAATTGGGTGAAAATGGCATTCAAATGTTTGAGGCTTGCGATGGCATTAGCGTTGATGTCAAAACAGGACTTTCGCCAGATGAACTCAAATCAATCATCAATGATTACGATGCACTGGTGATACGTAGTGCTACAAAAGTAACAAAAGATATATTGGATGCCACGGATCGATTAAAAGTCGTTGGTCGTGCTGGAATTGGCCTGGACAATGTAGATATTCCGGCAGCCACGCAACGGGGTGTTGTTGTGATGAACACACCGCTTGGCAATGTCGTTACGACAGCAGAACATGCTATATCCATGATGTTGGCATTGACACGAAACATTCCTCAGGGCACCATGTCTTTGAAAGAAGGACGCTGGGAAAAGAAATCACTGCAAGGACGTGAAATCTATAACAAAGTATTGGGCCTGGTGGGCATGGGAAAAATAGGTTCCATAGTGGCTGATCGCGCCAGAGGCCTGAAGATGAAAGTGATTGTTTATGATCCCCACGTTACGCCAGATCAGATCCAAAAACACGGATACGAGAGCGTTTCTTTACAAGAACTATACAAACGTGCAGATTATATTACTGTTCATGTTCCCAAACTCAAAGAAACTATTGGTTTACTAAATCAATCCGCCTTTGATCAAATGAAAAAAGGCGTTATGATTATTAACTGTGCGCGGGGTGGTATTGTTAATGAATCAGATTTATACGATGCCTTACAATCAGGCAAAGTTGCAGGGGCTGCGCTGGATGTTTTTGAAACCGAACCCCCTGGAAAAACGCCATTAATTTCAATGGATAATGTTATCTGTACGCCGCATCTTGGTGCATCGACCAAAGAGGCCCAATCGAATGTGGCATCTGATGTGGCAGATCAAATTATTGATTATTTAACCAATGGCACTATTCGAAATGCAGTGAATGCACCCAATGTCAGTGGCGATCTGATGAAAATTCTTGGCCCATATCTGAGACTGGCAGATCGAATGGGGTCGTTACAGGCGCAGTTGACAGATCAGCCCATTACAGAAGTAAACATTGAGTACCTTGGTTCTTTCAAGGGAATGGATATTTCACCTGTAACAACCGCAGCACTCAAAGGATTGCTTGAGCCTGTCGTAAAGTATGCTGTTAATTTTGTCAATGCTGCATCAATTGCACAAAGTAGAGGGATCAATGTTTCTGTCACCAAAAATGAGTATTCTGAAGATTATCAAAATCTGATCAAAATGCGCGTAAAATGTGGAGATAAAGAAAATATTGTATCCGGTACTTTGTTTGGAAAGGACCCAAAACTTGTTCGGGTTAATAATTTCCGCGTAGACTTGACACCTGAAGGCAATCTGCTTATTATTACCAATGAAGATAAACCCGGTGCAATTGGCAGCATGGGTAGTTTATTGGGTGCCCACAATATTAATATTGGGGCCATGCATGTGGGACGCGCCATTGAAGGCAATCTGAATGTCATCTTTATTGTGACAGACAGACCTGTGTCACAAGATATTCAGAAAGAAATTTTAGACCTGTCACTTGTCAAATCGGTTATGACTGTCGAATTGTAAAAAATAATTTCCCCATTCGGTAAAGTCAGACAAGTCGGACAGGTCAGACCATTCTAACTTGTCTGACCTGTCCGATTTTTGAAAATGGGGAAGTTAATTTTCGAGCATTCCTAACATTGCAAACCAGCAAATATAAAAGTGAGTCTTTCTTCAGTTCATATATTCACAGTACTTCCAATAAAATCACGAAACAAAGGATGTGCATACATCGGTTTGGACTTAAATTCTGGATGAAACTGGCATCCTAAAAACCATGGATGATCTGAAATTTCAACAATCTCAACAAGTTCCTCATCAGGTGATGTGCCACTAATCACTAAACCATTGTCTTGCAGGATTTTTTGATAAGATTTATTGAATTCATAGCGATGACGATGCCGTTCAGAAATGGTTTCAACATTGTAAGCTTTATGTGCAAAAGTTTCTGAAACAAGCTTGCAGGTATAGGCACCCAATCTCATGGTCCCGCCTTTTTCCGATTGAACATCTCTTTTTTGAATGGTATCTGATTTTTCATCAAACCATTCACGCATGAGATAAATTACAGGATCGGGAGTGTTTTGATCAAACTCTGTACTGTGTGCCCTGGTCAGACCAGCGACATGACGAGCAAACTCAATAACTGCAACGTGCATGCCCAGACAAATTCCAAAGAATGGGATCTTTTGAGTACGTGCATACTTTGCTGTTAATATTTTGCCAGGTATTCCGCGGGAACCAAATCCTCCAGGAACAAGTATGCCATCAACATCATCAAGCTTGCTTTTAATATTTGCTTCGTTGACAGATTCCGAATCAACATACTTGAGTTCAACCTTGCAATCATTCGCCACACCACCATGAAATAAAGCTTCGTTCAAGCTTTTGTAAGATTCTTTCAAATCAGTATATTTGCCCACAACTGCGATCTGTACTGATTTTGACAGATTATTCATTTTGTTAATCAACGATTTCCAGGGTGCGAGGTTTGGAGTTGCTGTCCACATGAACATTAATTCAACAATACGTTCATCAATGCCTTCCTCATGTAAATTGAGTGGTACCTCATAAATATTTTTCGTATCCCTGGCTGTAACAACATCTTGAATGTCCACATTGCAAAACAAGGCAATCTTTCTTTTAATGTCCGGATCCAGATTACGATCTGTTCTGCAAATAATTATATTGGGTTGAATCCCAATACTACGTAATTCTTTGACACTGTGCTGTGTCGGCTTTGTTTTTACTTCACCCGCAGTTGCAATGTATGGTACCAGCGTTAAATGAATATACAAAACATTCTCTTTGCCAACATCCAGACGAAATTGACGAATGGCTTCAAGAAAAGGCAGACTTTCGATATCGCCAATAGTACCGCCTATTTCAACAATAACAACGTCTGCTTCATTTTCAATACTTCTTATACTGGCCTTAATTTCATCAGTGATATGCGGAATAACTTGTACCGTGCCGCCCAGATAATCGCCGCGACGCTCCTTTGTGATGACAGAATGATATATCTTACCGGTCGTAAAATTATTTTGTTTCCCCAGACTTGCGCTGGTAAATCGTTCATAGTGACCGATATCCAGATCCGTTTCAGTGCCATCATCAGTAACAAAAACTTCTCCATGTTGAAAAGGATTCATGGTTCCTGGATCAACATTAATATAAGGATCCAGTTTCTGAAGTGTGACCCGAAGACCACGACTTTCAAGAAGTGCTGCAATGGATGCTGATGCCAGTCCTTTTCCGAGAGACGATAAAACGCCTCCGGTTACAAAAATAAATTTGGTTTGATTTGCCATGATTATTCTTTTTATACTATAATTGCAAAATGCCATTTCGGCATTCGCAATGTTAAATGTTATTCAAATGTCCTCTGAAAATCACGAATTGTTTTTTTGACCTCATCCATATCACTTTCATATGGTGAATCATAGGCTGTTTTTGCAGGATACATCTGACGATAGTAGGTCACATCAAACAAATCTTTGGTAATTTCAGGGTCTATCTTGAGTGTTTTAAGGTTTATTTCAACCAGTACATTGGTATCCTGAATGTATTCAATTTTTTCAGGATACCAGACATTTTTGATAATTTCTTTCCAGTTCCTGTAAACTATTTCCAACGATTGACCATATCCGCCCGGTGTGACGAGCCATCGGCAGGGTCTAAAGGTATTGATTTCAAGCCAAAGCTGGGGAACTGATTCATTTGGATATTTCGCACCAATAACATATACGGCTTTTTTTTCAAACTTACCATAACTTGATACTTTTACATCAATTCCTGATACAGACAAACGCCTTGTAATCATTGTTTTATCTCGTTCAAGCAGCAGATATTTGTATAAATCAAAAGTGGTATGGGGTTCATCTAAAACAACATTATCAACAATGGTCACAACACCTTTCGATGACACAACATGCAATTTCTGTTTATCATTCATTAAAATTTCAGAATGCATGGCATTGGGAAATTTATAGATAACACTCTCTTGTAATTCCAGATGCTGGCCTTCATTGTACTCTAAATTGTGCATAATAAAAGAATGCACTGCAGATAGTGTTTCAGTGGCACCGAGATGCTTTTCCATTTGTTCAATCATTTGCTTCCCAGGCATGACATATGCGTTTGCTGAAATCGCCATGACGAGTACACCAATGATATATATACATTTTTTCATCGTGATATATTGCTCCAATCATTGATCTTATTTAAATGCTGTTGAAAACTTTGCCGCATCACCCAAAACATCTTGAATACGAATCAATTGATTGTATTTACACACTCTGTCAGTTCTTGACAGCGATCCAGTCTTAATCTGACCCGCATTCACCGCAACAGAAAGATCTGCAATAAAAGTGTCTTCGGTTTCTCCGGATCGATGTGAAATGACTGTTGAATAGCCTGCTAACTTGGCCATTTCTATGGTTTCCATGGTTTCTGTCACCGTGCCGATTTGATTTAATTTGATTAAGATGGAATTTGCAATGTTTTTGTCAATACCTTCTTTTAATATTGCAGAATTGGTAACAAAGAGATCATCGCCCACAATTTGAATTTTATTTGACAGACGATTTGTCATAATGGCCCAACCATCCCAATCCTGTTCAGCCAGACCATCCTCAATGGATAAAACAGGATATTTTTCAATAAGGCTTTCATAATAATTAACCAGATCTTCAGCAGACATGGATTTATTTTCGGATTTGAATTGATATTTGCCATCTTTATAGAATTCACTGGCTGCAGCATCAAGGGCCAGGCCAACATCTTTCCCCGGTTCATAACCCGCAGCTTGAATGGCATCAATAATAAATGCCAGTGCTTCCTCATTTGAGCCCAAATTGGGTGCAAAGCCACCTTCATCACCCACAGCTACTTGAAGGCCTTTTTTGTTCAAGATTTTTTTCAAATTATGAAATATTTCAGCACCCATACGAACAGCCATTGATATAGAATCTGCACCTTTTGGCATAATCATAAATTCCTGAATATCCAGATTATTGGCGGCATGCGCCCCCCCATTGATGATATTCATCATGGGCAATGGCAAAATACAGGCATTGATACCACCCAGATAGCGGAATAATGGCAGTTCAAACGCACTGGACGCTGCACGCGCAACAGCCATTGAAACGCCAAGAATGGCATTTGCACCCAGTATTTCTTTGTTGGGAGTACCATCTAATTCCATCATCCGACGATCAACTTGTGTTTGATCTGATGCATCCATTCCCTCAATCTCGGGCGCAATAACAGAATTGATATTCTCTACAGCCTTCAGCACACCTTTGCCCATAAAACGTGTATCATCCTGATCACGTAATTCAAGTGCTTCACGAGTACCTGTAGATGCCCCGGATGGGACTGCTGCACGCCCCACGCCACTGAGTAATATGACATCAACCTCAACAGTTGGATTTCCGCGAGAATCAATTATTTCTCTTGCGAATATTTTTTCAATTTCTGTCATTATCTTTTCTCCTTATTATTTAATTTTTTTAAAATGTTATTTAGGATACGAAATAGCCGGTAACGACTTTAATAATGGTATAACACATTCAAAATGAAATTTCAAACCACAAGGCAGATTAAATATGCTGTTATTATCTAATTATGATCTTCCAACTAACTTAGGAATGCTCTGAAAATAATTTCCCCATTCGGTAAAGTCTGACAAGTCTGACTTGTCTGATTTTTGAAAATGGAGAAGTTATATTTTTCGAATCACAGTCCAAATGGCAAGGTAAAACTAATACAAGCACCCTTATCTGGATTATTTTTTGCCCATATTTTTCCACCATGCTCTAAAATAATATGCTTGCAAATGGTCAGTCCAATACCAGTGCTGCCATTATTCGGTTTCGACTGTTCGCATTGATAGAACTTGGAAAAAATATTTCCGAGTTCATCTTCAGGAATTCCAATACCTTCATCAGAGATATGAACGACCAACCATTTTTTTTCATGTTCAGTTAAGCGATCTATTGTGATTTGAATCAAGGAATTTGTGACTGAATAATGAATGGCATTTTGAATAATATTGCGAACAACTTTAATAATAGCATTTTTATTTATTTGCACAATTGTTTCAAATTGTGGGGAAATAAGTGAAATTTTTATCTGTTTTTCATTTGCAAAAACTTGTTGTTCTTGAACAGCTAAAATTATTACTGGAACGACATCCTGAGAACGTGTTTTTAACTTGTGTTGACCAGATTCCAGATTATATAGCTCCAAAAGATCATTAATCAAAGGCATTAATCGATTGGCAGACACTTTTATTTGTTCAAAATAGTGCAATAATTTATCTCTGGGGGCTTGTTGAATTTTCTTAATACCGAAATTGGCAAAACTCAGGATAGCATGCATGGGAGTTCTGAATTCATGAGACATGTTTGATACAAAATCAGGGGAGATATTTTGAAAATTTTTTTCTGGATTATCTTCCGATTGTTGTTTTTGATTTATATTTTTTTCTGTTGATGATTTTTGAATATCTTCTGATTGTTTATCTGGCTTTATTTCTGATGATTGCATTATTTCTCGAATGGATGCCACCCAGACAGAACCATCATTCGTTTCAGTTTTAACCACGTTCAGATCAGCATTGATTTCAGGTTTACCAGGACAAACAATATTTATTTGAGTTTTTTGATTGGGAACAAGCGGATAGTAAAATTTCTCGCCGACAAGATTTGATGATGTCTGACCCATTATTCTTTCAGCAGCCGGATTGACAAAATGAATCATTTTATCTTGTCCAACAACCACAATGCCATCGTTCGTAGCTTCAATAATGGTTTGCAAACGGTTTTCAGATATTTCTAGTGATCGGGTTTTTTGCGCTAAAACTTCTTCAGCTTTTATTTTATCTGTAATATCTTCCTGAATGAATAAATAATTTGCTACATTGCCATTGTCATCTAACACCATTGATATGGAGCAGGAAACCCAGAACAGGTCACCATTTTTTTTCTGATTACAGAGTTTGCCTTTCCATAATTTAGTCCTGGAAAGCTTCTGAAAAATCTGATCATAGGTTGTTTTGTTTTCACTTGCAGCCTGAAAGATCTGCGGTGGGCACCCAAGAAGTTCACCCAAGGTATAGCCAGTAACTTCCAGACATTTGGGGTTGGCATATTCAATTCTATGACTGGCATCTGTCAAAAAGAGAATATTCGGGCTCTGCTCCATTGCAATGGATAACTTACGCAGTGAGGTTTCAGCCTTTTTCCGCTCAGAAATTTCTTGCGTTAATCGGATAATATCTTTCTGTTTTTCCAGAATGGAGGTTAATCGGGCTTGAAGAACCACCGGACTGATGGGCTTGGTAATAAAATCTGAAGCACCGGCTTCAAAACATTCGGTCATCATATTTACGTTGTTTGAACCTGTTATCATGATAACCGGTATGTGTTTAAATTCTTTATGACTTTTCAATTGCTTGATCAATGTTAAACCACTGACAATTGGCATGTAAATATCTAATAAAATCAGATCAATGGATTCATCCTTAATAATCTGGAAAAAATTGGCTCCTTGCATTGCTGAAATGGGGGTTTCCCCAAAAGAAGCAATTAAATTGGTGAGCAAATGAACAAATGTGGGATCGTCATCAACAATAAGTATATTTGCCATATCGACTCTCTTTCTGTTTAGCTTTTTACATAAGAATTATTCATTGCCTGTTGTTGACAGCAATTTTAATTGTTTTTGATATTCCATTATTGCCTTTAGGCAGGTTTCTTTTTTTTGATTATATGTTTTTATATCTTTATTCAATTGAGCGGCCTGTTCATTAAGATATTGAATGTGAGTTGAATCTTTTTGGCCAGCTTTTTGATCCATTGCTTCAAGTGCTTTCTTTTTTTCGATCAGTTGTTGATATTCTTTTTGCAGATTTTTTTGAATTTTAGCAATTTTATCACCAAGTACCTTAATCTGTATTTCTTTCGAATTATTTGTTGTATCCTGTAATTTTTCTTCGGACGATTGAATTTCATTCTGAAGTTCTTTACTGGTATCAGGTTTTTCAGGAACATACTCTTTGTATATATCTGCCTTTGGTCGTTGACCTTCGGGGACTTCAGCAAGATTGTCTGTGAAACGAAGGACACCATTTGAATCTTTGTATTTGTAAAATTCGGCAAAACAAATGGATGATACAATAATTATCAATACCAAACCAATTATCGGAAATAATTTTATAAATTTCATGATCATTCCTTACCTTATTAAATATCAAAAAAATTATCGTGTACAGTCAGATTCATTTTGACTATTAATGAGGGTCATATTCAAGATAATAAATATTTATTTACTATGCAGTTGATATATTGTCAATCAAGTAGTTTTGATAGTTATCTGATTTCTGATAATCCTCCATTCAATAGGTTTTATCAACAGACAATGTATGAATGGCCTGCTTTGGAATAAAGAGATAGATTATTTTTTCAATACCAAAATTATGGTTGATCAGTTCACTTTTGGTAATAATGACATGAAACAGGCTTTCATTTACGACAACAGACAGGTCGCAATAAGGCCCCCTGTCAATAATAGCCACAATTTTTCCCAAAATGGTATTACATTGTATGGTGTTGGGATATTTGGGCACGATTTGAATATCTTCACCGCGAAAACAAATAAATTTTCTACCCGAAACCTCTGGATTGTTTATCTCCAATTCAAAATTGTCTGTTTTTGCAACCTTGTTGTCAATTGTTGCTTCAAAAATATTTTTGAATCCCATGAACCGCGCAACAAATGGCGTTTGAGGTGCTTTAAAAAGGGTTTCAACAGGGCCGCATTGCTCTATAATTCCATTATTGAGTACAGCACCTTGATCGCCAAGAAATAAGGCTTCAGCAAAATTGTGTGTTACCATCAAAAAGGTGGTGCCAGTATTTTTATGAAGGATTTTCAATTGTTTCTGAATATCATCACGAAACTCAGGGTCCAGTGAAGATAGCGGTTCATCCAAAAGAAGAATGGAAGGGTTCACTGCCAGCGCACGTATCAGTGCGATTCGTTGTTTTTCTCCACCACTCAACGTGCTGATCTTTCGGTTTGAAAGTTTCAAAATGCCAGTTTTTGTCATTAAATTATGGATTCTTTGCATATCATCTGCGCTTTGTTTATGATATGTCAGACCATATTGAATGTTTTCCATGACAGTCATATGTGGAAAAAGCGCGTAGTCCTGATAGACAATTCCCACGTTTCTCTTTTCAGGTGGGGCAAAGGTCATATCATGGTTGTTTATCATAATTTTACCACTGGTAATGGGTAAAATACCAGCGATGGATTCCACAAGCAAGGTTTTGCCAGAACCTGTTGGCCCCAAAAGAATAAAGAATTCATGTTTATTAATGTTTAAATTTATGTTTTTTAGAGAAAATTCTGAAAATTGTATGCAAAGATCTTTGATTTGGATCATCGGTTTATATCTTTTTTTGAAAAAAATCTTAAGCCAACAAACAACATCAGGCTGACTAATATTAACAAAACCGCTATGGGTTGTGAATATTTGAGACCAAATGCTGTAAAACGTTCATAAATAAGAACTGGTGCAATCATTGGGTGGTAGGCCACAACAATGACAGCCCCAAATTCACTAATTGCACGGGCGAAACACATAATGATGCCAAGAATAATTGATCGCCATGCCAGTGGCAGGGTAATTCTGAAAAAAGTGCTGGAAAATGATGCCCCTAAACTTCTGGATACATTTTCCAGGCGAACAGGAATTGCTTCAAAGCCATTTTTCACTGTGTTGATATAAAAAGGCATACCAACAAATGTTAAAACAACAACGATCCCACTGATTGATCCCATCAAACACACACCCAGCTTATGCAAAAGCATGCCAATCCAGTGTTGTTTCCCTACAATACTCAATATGGCTATACCAATTACCGGATGCGGGATAACAATTGGCAGGTCAATTATTCCTTCAACAAAACGTTTACCAAAAAATGATTTTCTTGCCAGAAGATACGCAAATGGTGTTCCAATGAGAAACGAGATGAACACAGCCATTCCCGATGTATACAAACTGAGACAAATCGCTTTTTGAATATCTGGATCATATACGCTTTCAATAAGTATCTCCCATGAAGGTGCAAACATCATTTGAATTAAAGGAAACAGGATAAATGACAAAACTGCGACACAGGAAATAATTGATATGGTCAAAAATGGATCGAAATAACGTTTCATGTATTAGTTCTGGACGACAACACGTTTTTTCAACGCTCCAGGTAAATTATCTTTCATTATCTTTGTGGGTACACGGCATGGAATAAATGGTGGTTGTCCCATATTGTCCAGTATAGCAAGACCACCTTCAGGATTAAACAGGTAATCCAAAAAGGCCACTGCCGAACTCTTGTTTGGCGAATTCTTGATCAGGGTAATACCATATGTACATGATTTTCCAATGCGTTGAATGCTTGATCCAGGTTTCTTGCCAGATACCAAAACCTTCGCATGTGAATAATATGAATCCAGTTGATAATTTCCCAGATTGATATGATCATCTAATTTGACATATTTTAGTTTGTGCTGAATAGCTACAGATAAGTATTCCCATGCATAATCCATGTTACCTGTCTGCATCAGAGAAATTAATTCCACAGATTTTGGACGAATATTTCTTTTGGGACGATTGGCAATCAATTGGTTATACAGTCCAGGGATATTATAAAATTTTTCTGCCAGTTGAAGGACCATCAGGCTGCGGTATCCACATGGATCAAGGTTTGGATCTGAATGCCCCCAAACAACGCCATTTCTCAACAGTATTTGATGCCAGTTTTTTTGACTTATTTCTGATGCATACTTACTGTTTTTTGTATAACACAGCACCAGTTGATTACTGGCAAAACGAATATTCCAATTGGCATGCGAGGGGATCAAGGATTTGTCAATTACCTTATAATCTGCAGATGCCATGATATCTGCTGTTTTACCCACCTCAGAAATCATTCGTGCCATTTTAGTGCTTCCACCGGCCTCACGCAATATATCCACTTGGGGATATTTGGATTCAAAATATTTCTCCATTGCTGCAAATGGAACAGAAAGGCTTCCCGCATGAAAAATAATCAATTTGCCTGCGGGTTCAGCCATTGACTGGGTCATGTCAATACCAGATACCATAAGCATGACAGAGAATATAATAAACTGTAATCGTTTCATTTTCAAGACTCCTTATCATTTTTTATGTTTAAACTTTATGTCGTATGTGACATAATGGATAAACAGTGTCAAGAAAAATTTTTTATAAAAACATTTGCGTAATAACATCAATATAATCAACCGACTCATTGACTTCAGAATGTTTGCAATATATCTTGAACATCCCAACAAGATATTGACACATGTTTATGTATATTGTTATAGGTCTTTTAGTGCTTGAAATGTCGAGGTGATGGCTGGTAAAGCGAAAATGTTTGAATGAATATAAATCAAGAAATAATGGAGGACAAATCTATGTCTAATAATCCTGTCCAAACATTCTTCAATATCTTGCTTCTTTGTGCGTATTTTGCAAATTCTTATGTATATGCTGAAGCGTTAGAAGGACAAACGATTTGTATTTGTGAAGATGCGGCTGAATGGCCACCGTATCATTACTTTCAACGTACGAATGGAAAGAAAACAAAAAATATTGTTGGCTATGGGATAGATGTTCTGAATGATATTTTGAGTAAAAAAGGGATTAAATATACAATTCAGTTCTTACCCTGGAAAAGATGTTTACATGATGTGGAAAAGGGGGATAGCTATCAGATGGCATTGAGCGGAACTTACAGTCTTGAACGAGATCAAAAATATTATTTGATATGTTGGTATAAAACGACAGCCTATTATTTTTATTCTAAAAAATATTTTCCTGAGGGCTTACAGATTAAGGATTTATCAGAGTTGAATAAATATCGACTGGGCGGACTGCTGGGTTATAATTACAAATATCTCGGTGAACTCGAAAAAAAGATGGATAAGGGTGCACGTGACTATGATGCAATGATAGAAAAATTACATAGGGGCCGATGTCACGTTACTTTTGAACAGTATGAAATTTTTGCCGGATTTAAATTAATTGGGAAAAACTATTTAGGGGATAAGGATTTAGGTTATGCAAAATTGCCCGGAGTCCCACCAAACTGGTTCAACATAATGATTTCAAAAAAATATGCGCATTCTCATGCATTAAAAAAAGTTATTTCTGAAGGAATAGCAGAGCTATTCTGGTCTGGCAAATATAATACCATGCTGGAAAAATATGGACTTCTTGTTTCACCAATGAATTAAATTGCCTACGCAGGGCGTGAGAAAAGTTTTTTACTTTTTTAAGAAAATAATTTATTCATTATGATATCAAGTAGTTAACAATAATGAATTCGACAACCATTATCCAAAAAAACTATTTCATAGATGAAAGCATCAAACCAGATGGAAAATATTATTGATAGATATCAAGGCAGGTAATGTGAGTTCCAGAAAAGAATATACACACTTACTCAAGACGAGTTCTTGGTTGAGCCAGGCAAATGTCTGGTCTCAAAGAACTCGTCTAAAGGCATTTACATTTATAGCATCCAGACCAATGAATTTGAACCTTATTGGATTTTCTTCTGATTCTGTCCACAAGCAGTGAACTGGTTTGATAAAAACCGATCAGCGTCCTCTGCAGTCAGATAAGGTTTCTCCTCCATTGGAATATGTCCCAACCCCGGGTATATTTTGACAGCAGCATGTGGAACATCCTGTATCCATCGATCCACCAGATTGACAGGAACCCAGCGGTCATTTTCTCCCCACATAATAAGTGTTGGATGGGAAATATTTTTAATCCTGTCCCCAATATCAGTTTGTTTACTGGCGGTTTTCATTTTACGAAAAATTTCGATATAGGCTTCTCTGGCACCTGGTCTACTGGCCATTGCAAAATAAAGATCTACAAGATCCTCACTGACAAGCGATTTATCCCCATAAACATCTTTTAAGCATAATTTAACAATTGTCCGCGGCATCATCAATTTGCCCAATTCGCCCACAACGGGAAAACAGGCAAGATCCAATAAAAATGGGGCATTTTGTGGATAGCCAATGGGATCAATCAAAATCAACTTATCCACTTTTTGTGGATAGTCCAATGCATAATTCCAGGCAATATAGCCTCCCAAAGAATTGCCTGCAATAGAAAATTTATCCACATTCAATTCCTTAACAAAATTATCAATGAATTTAACCCAATCATCTCTGGAATACGTATTTGTCTTCGAGGGACCGGTCAATCCAAAGCCCAAAATATCCAGGCGAATAATCCTGTATTTGCCTTTCAATGCGTCAACCCAGACATTCCAGGTATGTAATGACGCAGTGAATCCATGAAGCAATAACAACACCGGCCCTTTGCCCTGATCACAATAATGAACCTGATATTTATTATCATTTTTTCGGTTTGAAGTATCAGGTGTATCTGGCGGGGCAACATCTTTGAATAATGAGGCATCATTTAAATAATAGCTGAAAAAATGATCCATAGAAAATTCAAATAAACCGGTAGAAGTGACAAAACCATAGCGTGAATGATGGCTACATCCTACACCCCAAAACGCTGTAAACAAGGTCAAAAAAACCAACAATAAACATTTCTTTTGCATGTCTCTTTCATCCTCCTTTTTAAGACTTGACACATATTTTTTTGTTTCATGTGTCGATAAAAAATTATATAATGTTTTGTGTCTCTATTTATATAGACACAAAAAATTCAAATTTCTTACACTTTAATTTAACAGATTTAATTTTTTTTGAAATTATTAAATAATATTTATCAAATTAATATGATTGTTTATACAGATTTACATATTTATGGGGCGCATTCCTCCATACATACCTCTTTATCGTATGGCCCAGATATTTTCTATATTGGTGATAATGTTGATTTAAAAAATTGTCCACATTCAAAATTGTCTGATGCCAATCGCTTGCTTAAAACCATTGAAAAAAATGCAGGTGATAACTATTTGCCTGGCAATCATGAGCTATCTTATGGTGAGCGATCATTTATCCAGTATCATCGGGTATTACTCACCCATGGAGATATTTTTTTCTGGCCAAAAAATAAGATGTTTCGATGGCGTGGGGGAAAAATTCGGCCCGGTATTTCCAGATCTTTATGGTGGATTTTGCGTTGCAAAAATGCACTTATTCACATGTGGCCTATCCGCGTCAGTCCTATGGTTGTCAGGCGGATGTATGGGATTGCAACATCACCGGAATATAACTGCCATACAGTAATTATCGGTCATGCACATCCGCATCGGATTATTCAAACAACATACGCTGAAAAAGATGGTCCAGCAGTAGACGTGTATATTTTGCCAAGAGGCAGACACGAACTGGCAATTCCAACAAAATAGGGTCGGACCAAAAATATTTTTTCAACGCTTTGATTTTAAAACAAAATAAAAAATTTATCCATCATTATGAATTCTTAGAGTGCCTATTCTGGTATCAAAATGAGGTTTCTAAGAGCAACCATCGTGTTTTTATCATTTTTATATGCCATCAGTCATTCATAGCGCATGGGTCTGTCCATGTTCATCAGGTGGATTATCCATTGTCTGAACTGATCAATCATGCTTGCCGGAAAGACACTATATTTAAGATAATGAAGAACTTATTATTCGCGTATTCCTTACTTAAGACAAAAAGTTCTTGTACAAAAAGATAGAATAATGTATGATTTTTGAGTCATCCTTCATATTCCAGTGTTAACTGGAATATGAAGGATGACCATAATTCTCACCCAATACGAAGAATACCATTTTTTAACTAAATAATACTCTGAATCTAAAAAGGAGGAAACGTCATGAAAAATGAAATAACCATTGCCAACCCGATATATGATGTTGTTTTCAAGTTTTTAATGGAAGACCCTGACATTGCAAAACTCATGTTATCTACAATTATTGATGAAGAAATTGAAAGTCTTGATTTTTTTCCACAGGAAAATACGATAAACATCGATAATCGCTCATTAACTGTTTATAGATTGGATTTTTCAGCCAAAATTCGACTGCCAGATCAATCATACAAACAGGTACTGATTGAAATCCAAAAAGCGAAATATTCAACTGATATCATGCGATTCAGGCGGTATTTAGGAGAGCAATACAAAAAAACAACAAGTGTTTATTCTGAAATTAAAAAAGGCAAAAAGAAAACCATAACGAAAAAAAGAGCGATTCCAATATTAACTGTGTATTTTTTAGGTCACAAACTTGAAAATTATTGTATTCCAGTTATTAAAGTAAAACGTCAATACACAGATGGAATTTCAGGGGAAGCCCTTAATGTCAAAGAACCATTTATAGAAAGTTTAACACATGACAGTTATGTAATAGTCATCCCTGAACTAAGTTCAAATAAAAAAAGTGAATTAGAAAAGATGCTGACCATATTTGATCAAAGCTTAATCGTATCAGATGGCCATTTAATATTAATAAATGAATCAGATTATCCTGAAAAATTCAGGCCAATCATAAGACGCTTAAATATGGCTTCAGCAAGCCACGAAATTAAACAACGAATGGAAGCAGAGGATGAAATAATAGAAGAATTACAGATATTAGAACGTGAAATTGAAGAAAAGAATGAAGCTTTGGCGGAAAATAAAAAAATGATTGCTGAAAAAGATAATGCTTTGGCTGAAAAAGATAATGCTTTGGCTGAAAAAGATAATGCCCTGGCGGAAAATAAAAAAATAATTGCTGAAAAAGATAATGCTTTGGCTGAGCAGCAAAAGATTATTGAAAAATTAATGCAGAAATAGAAGCATTTATCGGGAAAAATGTTGTCCTCAATTTCAAAGAATTGAGAGACCTTTCTTTGCTCGGAGACGCACAGCCGTGCGTCTCTACAAAGGGAAACACAATCACAATTCTGGAAAAAGTATTAACTTCTTTCTACATCTTAGAAGGGCTATTTTGTCATCAAAATGATGTCTCTAAGAGCCAAAATTTGGGTCTTATACAATAAATTAATATTATAATCAGTGAGTTATGATAGTTTACCTGGTCCGACCCCAACAATTATTGCCACAGTGTCCTGTTTAATAAAATTGTTTTCAATCATATTTAATAAATGGAAACGTGCCTCAACGAATTCAGCTTGTGTGGGATTCCTTTCTAATAGAAATTGAATAATTAAATCT